>JMSV01000002.1_pt1 | contig 130761 bp, 119 predicted proteins | sample 179021 | NCBI WGS metagenome assembly JMSV01 (sample SAMN02769581, study PRJNA246767) | bioreactor metagenome | isolation source: Culture-2 Bioreactor Bmz derived from microbial biomass from the upper 2 cm... | place: Germany: Bremen | collected day 87 after inoculation | reverse complement strand
CCCTATTGAGATTATACTGTTATTTAAACAGATTATATATAAAAAGGACTATATTTTTAGTCCTTTTTTTAGTTTTAAAATATTTATCGCCACTTTTTATTGTCTAGGTGTTTCTTTATTTTTTAAGCTTTGCATGAACAAATAATCTCCCATCATCAAAGCTATAATCACACGTTATAAGCGTCAAGATTACATCAGTATTTTCTATCGAAACACCCATATCAACTTTGCTTTTATTTTTAATTTCATCCAAAAACGCAGAGTATCCATTATCTCCATAAAATACGGTATCATTTCCGATACAGCCATTTTGTGCACTTTCATTATAAACCGAGAAAACTTCCCACTCTAAATCTTCGCCTAGTGTATCAAACTCGATTATGCTGTGCTCCTTTGCATAATCTTCTTTCATATAATATCTAAGATTGTGAAACATGGTTCCAGCTTTCATGTTATGGCCATATAGCACGATATTGCCAGAGAGTTTATCACTTAACTCATCAGCTATTGAATTATAGTCCATATATATTGCACCGCTTTTAGATTGGTTTTTATCATAATCTTTATCCAAATAAAACTCATTATTATCCGTTTGCACTACCATATAGTCAATATCAGTATCTTCTATCTTTACTTTTCCGACAACGTCAGGATACTTTACTTTTACCTCTTCATATTTTAAAAGCACCTCAAATTCTTTTTCTGGTATAGGGGTGGATGTTGAAGTTATAACTTTTGCACTTGCATCAACCTTTTTTGTTTCATCAATGCTCTTTACAATCTCTTTTGCTGACGCTTGCTCAATCTTACTTTGCCTTTTTTCTTTTATGAATGGAATAATATTAAACGTTAATCCCAATATTACGATTACTAAATATGAAAGTATTGAAACCAGTATTATTGTTTTTTTTCTATTCATCTATCAAAACTCCTTTTTTATACCTGATATCTTTATCAATGGCTTTATTATTGCTAAAATTCTATTTTTTAAACCTCCATCATTTTTTCATCACAAAATATCTATGGCTAAACTCAAAAATTTTCGCTTTATATCTATATGCTTGTCCAAACAATAATATTACTAAATCTACGATATTGATTTTTTTCAATTGTAAATATTTAGGTTTTAAGCCGCTTCAATCAAATTAATTGGTCTTATTTATTGACTTAACAGGCTAATGATAATAATATAGACATGTATGATTTATTGTGGGTTAATATACTCATTTATTTTTCATCTCAATACAAGTTGACTAAACATTAAGGACTTATAAAAATATGTTAAATAACGATTTTGATATTGCTTCAAATGCAAATATGATCGAAGTTTTAAAATCTGAGATTCTAAACTCCTGTTCAGATGTTTTTAGCTCTTTACTATATAAAAACGATAAAGATGATCTTACTTCTAGTTTATCTTCTATGGTTTTATTTTCTTACATTTTGGCAAAAAGATGTGGGATTCCTTTTTCTGATATCGACAAGGGAATTGTTGATAAAGCAACTTTGGGCATGATAGATGAACACAAACTTGAAAAAGAGTTTAAAGATCTATCACAAATAAAAAAATATATCAGTGAGAGGGTCGATTAAAATGGACAAGTTCAATTCAAAACGGTTGATCACAACCTTTTTACTTTTAGCGATTATTGGTTTTTTAAGCGTGATTTTACCAATAATATTGATAGCACTTCCAGTGTTGATATGCTCGCTATATTATAATTCGAGCATGAAAAATGCCATAATTGGATATCTTATATTTGCTTTGTGCTTGTTTCTTATATCAAGGCAATATTTGACTATAATAATAATATCAATGACACTTCCACTTTGCATAAGTGTTATATGGGCTTTAGTCAACAAACAGCGTATGTTTAATAATGTTATTATCACTACGGTCTCTGCTATCTTTGGTTGTTTTTTGCTTATTGGGCTATTATCGCTTGTCAGCAATACAGGCTTTACAAGTCTATTTACCTCAACTTTTAAACAGATTCTATCTTTAGATGAAATGTATACAAAATCTTTTTATCTAATAATAAACGATCAATCACAATTAGCTAACTATCTTGCTACTGGAGCATTGCCCGCTGGGTATGAAACAATATCAATGTCTATAATGCAAGATTATATTATTAAAGAAGCAATATTGACAATACCTTATTTCATTATTATGTATTCAGTAATATCAGGATTCTTCGGATATTATTTGCCGCATCGCTATCTAGCAAAACACGGTCATGATCTTGTAAAAGTCGCTTCTTTTCATGATCTTAAAGTTCCAAGACAACCTATGACTGCACTTTGTATTATGCTTATCGTTTGTCTTATATTAGAGAGAGCAGGCATGGATATTTTTACACAAATGTCCAGTGTTTTAATAATGGTATTTGCCATTGTAATGAGTGTTCAAGGTTATAGCGTAATCAGCTTTTTTTATAAAAACAAAAAATATTCTGCTATTATTGCGATAGTTGTTGCCGTAATAGCTACTTTAGTAGGCTTTATATTCTGGCTTGGTTTTATCGAAAGTATGTTACAAGTTAGAGTTAGGTTTCTAATAGCAAATTCAAAGGATGGTGATAAGCTATAATGAAAAAAAGACCTTTAAAATATCTTTCATTTTCTAAGGTACTATTGTTTTTACTCTCGTTGACTTTTTGTGTGGGAATTTGGATATACCAAAACACATATTCAATGTATGCAATGGGTATCGCACTATTAGTATGGTTGTTTTCTCATATTGTTCGATCTTATAGACAGGAAAGATGGGCGTTTATCGCAAACATCCTACTCACTGAACTAAAAAATGATATTTCATCATATGTTGATACAGCAAATATACCTATGGCTTTAACTGATAAAAGACAAACCGTTAGATGGAGCAATCCTGCTTTTATTGGATTAGTCGGTAAAAATTCATATTCTAACAAACTTAGTCACCTTATCAAGGACTTTAATAAACCTAGTAAAGATAAATCTGTTATCTATAACGATAAAAAATATATCAAAGAGGTTTTTGAGCATCAGATTGGCACGAAGACTTATTATTTATACCGTCTTGTTGATCCAAAGACAAATCTTTCAACATCAACAGTGTATCAAAAATATTTAGGCGTTATTGCAATAATCCAGATTGATAATTATTCTGAACTTTCAGCTTCTAATGAAAACCTATCTTCAGCAGAAGTTACTTATAGCATAGAAAAAATACTATACGATTTTGCAATGCCGATAAATGGATTCTTAAAAAAGACTGACAGGGATACTTATATTTTGGTTTTTGAAAGAAGATATTTAGCGGGATTGATCCAATCTAAGTTTGAAGTTTTAGACAAAATTTCTAATATAAATGTTGATGGAGCTCGTCCAACAATCAGCATTGCAATAGGTGTTGGCAATGATCTTAAAAACTCATATCTTTCAGCACAAAAATCTTTAGAACTTGCTATTGGCAGAGGCGGAAATCAAGCGGTTATTAGAAGAAAAGATAAGTTCAGCTTTTATGGTGGACCAAAAGGCAGCATTATAAGATCTTCAAAAATAAAATCCAGAATGCTTAGTCATGCTCTTAGAAACCTAATGGAGCAATGTGATAAAGTGTTTATTATGGGACACTCTACACCAGATTTTGACAGCTTTGGTTCAGCGATGGGTATAGCAGCTTGTTCAAGATTTTTAAACAAGCCAACTTATATCGTGCTTGAACCACCAACTGCTTCGCTTGATAGTTATATCGATAACATCAAAACACACGAAGAATATAACGGAAAAATCATCTCTCCGAACGAGAGTTTATCTATCGTTACACCATCATCTTTGGTGGTTATTGTCGATACACAAATCGAACAGCTTTGTGCATCACCAGAGCTTCTTAGAATCTCTGAAACAACAGTAGTTATCGACCATCATCTTAAAGGTGCAAACAATATCGGCGATGCAATTTTATATTATCATGAGCCATTTGCATCATCTACTGCCGAACTTGTAACAGAAATCGTTCAGTATTTTGATGATTCAATAAAGCTTTTATCATTTGAAGCGGAAGCTCTTCTTTCTGGAATAACTGTTGATACTAAAAGTTTTTCATTTAAGACAGGTGTTAGAACTTTTGAAGCAGCATCCTATTTGCGTAAGTTTGGCGCTGATACTACTACTATTAAAAGATATTTTAAAAATGATTTTGAGACAGTTCTTGCTAAATCAGAAGTCATTAGAACTGTTGAAAGGATTAGAGATAACATTGCTCTTGGTTTTTGTCCAAGAGGAATTAAAGCCCCACAGATTGTTGCAGCACAATCAGCAGATGCATTGGTATCAATAAACGGAATAAGCACGGCTTTTGTATTCTCCATGTGCGAGAATGATGTCCTTATTAGTGGCAGAAGTATCGATGGGCAAAATGTCCAACTTATTCTTGAACGAATCGGTGGCGGTGGTCATTCGACAATTGCTGGTGCAAGACTTAAAAGTATTTCTTATGAACAAGCAAGAGAGATATTGATAGAAGCTATCGAAAAAGACAATAAATAATTTATAAATTTATATTGGAGGCAACTAAAAATGAAAGTAATATTATTAAAAGATGTAAAATCAAAAGGTAAAACAGGCGATATTATAAATGTTCCTGATGGTTATGCAAATAACTTTTTGATTAAAAAAGGACTTGCAAAAGTTGCAACAAAAGAGACAATAAACGCAGCTATACTGACAAAAAAATCTTTGGATCATAAAAAGCAAGTTGAGCTTGACAATGCAAAGCAATTACAAAAAGATGTTGAAGGAAAGACCATCAACGTCCATGTAAAATGTGGTGAGAACAATAAATTATTCGGTTCAATCACAGCAAAAGAGATTGCAGCAGAACTAAAGACTCAACATGGTTTTGATATCGACAAGAAAAAGTTTGTACTTGCTGAACCTATCAAAATTTTAGGCACTTATGAAGTAGATGTTAAAGTTTATCCAAATCTAAGCTCTAAAATTTATGTTGTGGTATCTGCTTCTTAAATCAAGACGAGGGATAAAATGGCTGAACAAAACGTTGGGCGAACACCGCCACAGAGTATTGATGCTGAAAAAGCAATAATCGGCTGTATTCTATTGAATGAAAAAGCCGCTTATATATGTATCGAACAATTAACCGCATCGGATTTTTATCTGCCTAATCATGCGCTTATTTTCGAATGTATTAATGAGCTTGTTTTAGAAAACAGACCCGTTGACCTTGTTTCGGTTACTGATAAACTCAATACACGAAACAAGTATAATAACACCGAAGATATTCGCTATCTTTCCGATATGACGATGATTGTTCCTACTGTTGAAAACTTAGGCGATTATATAAATATTATAAAAAACAAGAGTATATTACGACAACTTGCTAATACATCTAATGAGATCATCCGCCAAGTCTATGATTCTGAATCATCTGTTGATTCAATCCTTAGCAAAGCAGGCGATATGGTCTATGATATATCAACAGGTGAAAACAGCAATTCTCTCGAACACATAAAAAAGCCATTGATGGAATCATATCTAATCGTGGCACATCAAGCAGAAAACAAGGACCAACTGTTAGGTGTTGCTGGTGGATTTCCAAAGTTTGATGCTATGCTATCTGGATTCCAGAAAAATCAGCTGATTGTTATCGCTGGTCGTCCTGGAATGGGTAAGACAAGTTTTGGTCTAAATATTATCCAAAACGTTGCATTGGCAGAAAACCAACCTGTTGCTGTATTTTCCTTGGAAATGAGTAAAGAACAATTAACAACAAGAATGATGTGTGCAGAAGCTAGGGTTGACTCGCAAAAAGCAAGAACTGGACATTTGACGGTTAATGATTTTGAAAAACTCGCAACTGCATCCGAAAAGCTTTCCAAAGCTAATATATATATCGATGATACTCCAGGTATCAATATGACCGAAATACTAGCCAAACTTCGTCGAATGAAGATGGAACACGGACTATCACTCGTTATGATCGACTATTTACAGCTGATGCATTCACCTAAAAAAACTGATAACAGACAACAAGAAGTTTCTGAGATCACAAGAGCAGTTAAACTACTTGCCAAAGAAGTTGATGTTCCAGTATTGCTGTTATCACAGCTTTCTCGTGCTTCTGAAAAAAGAGGTAAAGAGGAAAGGCTTCCAGTACTTTCTGACCTTCGTGAATCTGGTTCAATCGAGCAGGATGCTGACGTTGTAATCTTCATCCACCGTGATAATTATTATGAGGAAGAAGCGAGCGAAAGCTCTGCTGTTATAAAGATTGCAAAGCAGAGAAGTGGTCCTACTGGAAATGTCGATATGATATGGAATGGTGAATATACAAGATTCGAAGAGGATACTGGCGCTGCGCCAGCTCCTGATCATTATTAATAAATCGAGGTAAATTATTATGGTAACAAACATTTGGGTAGAAAATGGCGGCGATTACTCCGATGCTCTTGAAATAAGAAAAAAAGTCTTTGTCGATGAGCAAAATTGCCCAATCGAAGTTGAACGTGATGAATATGATAAGACGGCTTTTCATCTTATTGTTTATAGCGATAAAAAAGCTGTTGGATGCGCAAGGATCGTCGATATGGGCGATTATTTTAAGGTCGGTAGAATTGCTGTTTTAAAGGAAGAACGAGGCAATCACTATGGTGATATGATTCTTAGACTTCTTCTATTTAAAAGCTTTAGAATGGGTGCACACGAGGTTAAACTCGGAGCACAGTTAGATGTTATAGATTTTTATAAAAAATACGGTTTTGCAGAATGTGGGGATGTTTATCTTGAAGGCGGAATTAAGCACAAACCGATGAACGTTTTTGTTGAAACAGCTAAATATCCATCAACATGCTGTGGTCACTAATAGAAGTAAATAAATAGGGGAGATACAATTTCCTTTTGATTATAATATAGTTAAAAATAATGGAGGGTATATTGAAAATATTAAAGGAAAGAATTCAAAAGGATGGGGTTGCACTAACTGATCGGATTTTAAAGGTTGATTCATTTATCAATCACCAAATTGATCCACAGCTTATGTATGAAATAGGCGAGGAGTTTGCTGAGTATTTTAAAAAATACAATATTACAAAAGTTTTAACAATCGAGGCTTCTGGAATTTCTATGGCTGTTATGACTGGTTTGCATCTAAAAGTACCTGTGGTTTTTGCAAAAAAACATGAAGCACTTAACTTGGATAAAGATTTATATCTTTCAAAAGTTTTCTCATTTACAAAGAACAAAGAATATCTTATCAAGGTTTCAAAGCATTATATTGATGCAACAGATAATGTTTTGATTATCGATGACTTTTTAGCAAATGGAAAAGCGGCGATTGGTCTTGCTGATATTGTAAAACAAGCTGAAGCAAAAGTTTGTGGAATCGGAATCGTTATAGAAAAGGACTTCCAAGATGGTGGAAAAATCCTTAGAGAGCAAGGATTTGATGTTAAATCCCTTGCAATCATTGAAAGTCTGTGCGATGGAAATGTTTCATTCAAATAGAATCTATAAGCACTTATTCACATAAAAAAGCTGATTTATCGCTTATATCTGAATTATAAGCATATATGGTTTTTGTATATGCACAAGCAAAAGGTAGCGAAATAACTTTCGCTCCTTTTTTTATTAACAAGTCTGTGGATAAATATATCGCTTTATCCAAGTGTTGTGGATTAAAATCACAAAGATAAAAATCTATGCCCAAATCAGCGCATTTTTTCATCATTGACAAAATAGAATATTCTGTCATTGTTTCATTTATATTGTAGGTGTTTGAGTGATAACAGCTGTGAATAATGGCTTTTATGTCGGTTTTAAGGTTAAAAACACTATAATCTAACCCAGTATATGGTTTTATGCACAGCACCTTATTTTTATATTCAAACGGTAAAAAGTTTTCCACTTTTCCACAGGTTGCATTTCTTCTGTGGAGAATTACAGCATTATTATGGATAACTCCGTATGGTTTTTGATAGATGCTTGAAAACTCATCCGAATACATATCAGCCTCAATTATTTCACACGGATCGTAGATTACTATGTCTCCTTTATTTTCACAGCTTTGATATATAAAATATGTTCCAATCAGCTTTTCTTCTCTTATTAACCTTGTACAAGCAAAAAAATTGTTAAGTCCATTTGAGTTATCACAATCGATCGGTGCATTCGCTGCTGTAACTAATAGTGGAATTTTAATCCCACTATAATATACGCTTAAAAAGTTAGATGTGAAGCAAACTGTATCACTTCCATGAATTAAAATTATTCCATCGATAGAGCTATCAAGGTTATCGTTAATATCATTTGTTATCTTCGACCAAACTTCAGGATACATGTTTTCTGACAACATAAATACGCTATTTAAAATTTTAAATTCAACTTCACCATCGTATTTTTTATATATGATTTTTAAAAACTCTTCATTTGCCGAATTTGATATATCCATTACATTATGGTTAGTCTTGCTTGAAAATGTTCCTCCAGTAAATACGAGCAAAATCTTCTTCATGTTTTTTCTCCTAAAATATCTTGAATAATATTATTATATAGCCTTATCTTAAAAACAACAATTTATTAATCCAGATAATAAAAAGAGCGTTTAAGTCTTATTTGCTTAAACGCTCATCTAATTTTTGGTTTTTATTTTACTTTTTCTCTTTGACCTTCAACAACTGCATATGCAATATTCGTTGCATGGTCAGCTACTCTTTCAAAGTTAGTAACTAAATCTGTAAACATCATACTAGCTCGAGGTGAACAGTTTCCTTTTGTAAGACGTTTAATATGGTTCTTCTTATAATCGACTTCATAAGTATCAACAATTTCCTCAATAACGATAACTTCTCTAGCTAGATCTTTATCAGCAGCTTCAAATGCGGCAATTGCTTTTTCGAGTGCTTCTGTAACTTTATTTCTCATGTTTTTAAGCTCTTGCATCGCTGTACTTGTAAACTTAACATCTTTATCCATCTTAATTTCTGAATACTCAACGATGTTTTCAGCATGGTCGCCGATTCTCTCTATATCAGTGATAATGTGGAATAAATCCGCAATCAACAGTGAATCAGATTCGAGCTGTTCTTCCGTAGAAAGTTTTGCCAAGAAATCAGTAAGCTCATGGTTGTAATAATTAATAACCTCTTCTTGCTCAACAACCTTTTGTCCTGCCGCATCATCACCATCAAAGAATGCTTTCATAGCATGTCCAAAGTTTTCAAGTGTTATGTCTGCCATATCTTTTACTTCCTTGATAACAAGACCAAGTGCGATACCTGGAGTATCAATAATGGATGGGGTAGTAACGTGTTTAAGCCTCTTTTCAACCCTTGGTGCATCTTGTCCAGGAATGATTATTGAAGCAAGCTTAATCAATACCTGTGGGAATCCGATTAACGCAAACGCAGTTATAATATTATAAAGCGTATGGAAGTTAGCCATCTGTGCTTTTGCCATGTCTTGAGCTACATGGTTAGGATACATTGATATAGTTACATTCTTGACCCAATCAACAATAGGTAACATCCTTAGCAATGCCATAAATAATACTACACCTGAGATGTTGAACATAAAGTGAATGAGTGCTGCCTTTTTTGCGGTCTTACTTGTCCCAATCGAGGCAAGAATTGCCGTAACAGTTGTTCCTATATTCAGACCCATTATCAAATAAACGGATGAGTCCAGTGTAATCAATCCTTCTCCAGCCAAAGCAATCAAAATACCCATCGTTGCGGATGATGATTGAACAAGCGCTGTAAATAATGTACCAAACAAGATACCCAATACAGGGTTTTCAAATCCAATAACAAAATCTTTAAAAGCTTGCAACTCACGTAGTGGTTTAACCGCATCTGACATAACAGTTAGACCCATAAACAGAATACCAAAACCAGCAACAGCTTCACCAATTCTTCTTACTCTTCTGTTTTTTGATGTCATCATAACCATAACACCAACAAACAAGAAAATCGGTGCGATTTTTGTCAGTTTAAGTGCAGCAATCTGTGCTGTAATTGTTGTACCAATATTTGCACCCATCATAACTGGTGCAGCTTGCATCAATGTCATAACACCAGCATTTACAAATCCAATAACCATAACGGTTGTTGCACTCGAGCTTTGGATAACGGCAGTAACACCCGTACCAACTGCTAGTCCCATAAATCTGTTTGATGTTAACCTTTCAAGTCCATTTCTAAGGTTATCACCAGCAGTGTTTTGAAGTCCCTCGGACATAACTTTCATACCATATATGAAAAGCCCTAAACCTCCGAGTAGTTTGAAAAGCGAAAAAACGACATCTAAAGTCATTTTATTTTCCTCCTGCTTTATTAAAAATAATTTGGCATAATAAAAAAGACTATTCAATTTCTAAATCAAAATAGTCATTTTGTCTTAATGCTTCATATAATACAATAGCTACTGCGTTTGAAAGATTAAGAGACCTCTGACCTAAATCCATAGGTATTCTAATCGCCTTATCCAAATTTGAAAAAATCAAGTCTTCTGGAAGCCCCTTTGTTTCTTTTCCAAAAAGAATAAAATCGTTATCTTTAAACTGCGCATCACTATGTTTTAACTTTGCCTTTGTAGATGATAAAAAGAATCTAGGATTTTTATTTTGCTCAAAAAAATCGTCCAAGTCCTCATAAACTAATACGTCCGCATTTTTCCAGTAATCCATTCCAGCTCTTCTAGCTTGTTTTTCATCAAGCTCAAAACCAAGTGGTTTTATAAGATGAAGCTTAGCATTTGCAACAACGCAAGTCCTTGCAATATTGCCTGTATTTTGTGGTATCTCTGGTTCAACTAATACGATATTAAAACTCATACTTTTCTCCTTATTTCACATCCAAAATGATTATATAATTTACATTGTAAATTTACAAGGACATATTTAATAGTTATGTAAATGCAGTGTAAAATAAACTTACATATCCTAATTTATCATGCCATTTGTATCTATATTTTACCAAACTTATGTCAATTTTACATAAAAATATCGCTGATGCGATATTATGCCGCAACAGCGATATACATTGGCTCTATATTGTTTCTGATTTTATTTGATTTGAATCTTTTTATCCTCAATATACTTATCGTCTTTTTTGATATCGATAGTCAAAACACCATCCTTTAGATTTGCATCAATTGTTTCTTGATCCAATCCTTTTAGTGAAAAACTTCTCTCTCTTCTTCCAAAATACCTTTCTCTTCTAATATATCCGTCGTTTTCCTGTGTGTTTTCTACCTTTTTTTCAGCTGAAATAGTTAAAATCTCATTCTTACAACTGATTTCAATTTCATCCTTTGTATATCCTGGGATATTCATGCTGATCTCATATCCATCTTTTTTTTCGTGGATATCCGTAGAAAGACCTTTTCCTGTGTCCATTAGTTTTGCAAAATCCTCTCCAAAATAGTTATCAAAAATACTATTTCCTCTTTGTCCTAAAAGTTCAAACATATCTATTTCCTCCTTTTAATTCATATTTATTATATGAATATAATAACTCTAAGGTCAAAGAAAGTCAAAGAATAGAATGTTAATAAGTCATGAATATTTTATTAACAATAGTTTTTTTAAAATTCCAACTTGTTAGTTTTACTAACTAATGCTATAATGTTTTAAAGTAAAAAAATAGGGGAGATCGATTAACCACTGGGTTATTGATTATAATAGAAATATGGAAGAAAACAGCACAAGACGCTTGATGAATCATTTTTTAAAAAAACTTTTTTTTAAGGTACTCGCTATCCAAGAGGAGAATGTTTCGATTGCAACAAAAAATAGACTTAGTCGAACAGAAATCCATACTATTGAAATTATTCAAGACAGTGAAAACCCTATATTAACTAATGTTGCAAGTGAACTTAAAATTTCAAAAGCTACTGCTAGCGTTGCTGTTGAAAGATTAGTAAAAAAAGGCTTCGTTAAAAAATCAAAAGACACTATTGATAAAAGAAAATCTATTCTTGTATTAACTGAAACAGGCAAAATCTGTTATGATCAACATGGTAAATACCACGAACAAATGGTGGATGCTCTTCTTAATGACTTTAAAATAGATGAATATCCCGAACTACTTAGAGGTCTTTCTAGCTTGTCGGAATTTTTGGATACCTATAAAAACTAAATCTATATAAATTATAAATACATCTCGCTTATTTCTTCCGATGCATACTTTTCATCTTGCATTTGGCTGTTTCTAAACTGCTTTGGTGTAAGCCCTGTTTGTTTTTTAAAAACCTTAGAAAAATAATTCCCACTTGAATAACCACACATCTTTGAAATCATATCAAAAGTTAAGTCATCAGCTTGAATATAAGCTTTTGCTTTTTCAACGCGATAGTTTTCTAAGTATTTTCCTGGTGTAATATTCAGATCTTTGCTAAAAACCCGAATCAAATAACTCTTATTTATGTTTAACATATCAGCAAGTTCATCGACATTAAAGAAATTCGCATAATTATTTTCAATTATTGTAACAGCTTCTTTTACAATTTTAGAAATCTTATGTTCAATCTTTTTCTCATGCATATAAATATCCAAGAGCAAACCAAACCCAATCTCTGCCATCACTTGTGGTTTAAAAGTATTTTTAAAAAACAACGCTGTTTCTATTTTTCTTTTTCGCTCAATAAAAACATCATTGAGTCCAAAATTATAGACGATATTCAATCTATCATGATCAAGATATTTTTCAGGCAACGATCCAGATATAAACACATAAATAATACTACCACTTACATTTTTAACATCAACCGCATGTTTTCCAGAATAAACTATCAAATCATTTTCATTTAGTTTAATATCATTATCCTTATATGAAATTATTGAATTGTTCTCTCGTGATATCAAAATCATAAAAGAAGGGTTAAAATAATATTCAAGATCATGGAAAAAACCCATCTTGTATACATGTATCTCTTCACTTACCTTCAGCTCATTAGTCAATATCTTACCCTCAATTCGTATATATTGCTTATTTTTCCACTCTTCAATGTGATATAATGTCTTTAATATAGATTATATAGCAAATGAGCGGATTTTAAAAGGTCAATAATTTGCTAAAATAAAAGGAGATTTAAAATGGCAGGCATTTCACTTAAAGGCATTAAAAAAGTTTATCACGTTGGTAAAGAAGATATCGTTGCAGTTCAAGAATTCGATCTTGAAATCAAAGATAAGGAATTCGTTATATTGGTTGGACCTTCTGGTTGTGGTAAATCAACAACACTAAGAATGATCGCTGGTCTAGAAGAGATCAGTGCTGGGCAGTTAATGATTGGTGATAGAGTTGTTAACGACGTTGCACCAAAGGACAGAGATATCGCAATGGTTTTCCAAAACTATGCACTATATCCTCACATGACTGTTTATGAAAACATGGCATTCGGTCTAACACTAAGAAAAATTCCAAAAGACGAAATTAAACTAAAAGTTGAATTGGCAGCTAAAATTTTAGATATCGAGCATCTATTAACACGTAAACCAAAAGCTCTTTCTGGTGGACAGCGTCAGCGTGTTGCTTTGGGCCGTGCTATGGTTCGTGATCCTCAAGTTTTCTTACTTGATGAGCCTTTATCAAACTTGGATGCTAAGCTTCGTACACAAATGAGAGCTGAGATTTCTAAGCTACACAACAGACTTGGTGTTACATTTGTATACGTTACTCATGACCAAACAGAAGCTATGACAATGGCTGATAGAATCGTTGTTATGAAAGACGGTTTCATCCAACAAGTTGATACACCTGCTAATCTTTATAATTATCCATGTAACCTATTCGTTGCTGGATTTATCGGATCACCAAGAATGAACGTATTCGATGGCGTAGTTGAAAAATCTGGTAGTGACTTTACAGTTAAACTTGAAAATAATGTTGTTAAACTTCCTGCTTCTAAGAGTAAAGATGGAAAACTTGCTTCATATGTTGGAAAAACAGTTAAAGTTGGAGTTCGTCCAGAAGATATGAGCGATACTAGTGAGTCTGGTGACAATATCTTTAATGCAGATATCGAGATTGCTGAAATGATGGGTTCTGAGATCTTAGGATATTTTGATTTTGCTGGTGCAAAAACAATCGCTAAGTTTGATCCTTCTTCTGATATTAAGACTGGAAGCAAAATTTCATTCAAAATTGATGCTGAAAAAGTTCACCTTTTCGATGCTGATAACGAAGTTGTAATTACAAACTAAAATTTTTCATTCTCATATTTAAAGATCCTCTTAAAAGTTTATTTGAGAGGATCTTTTTTTGTTTTTATTTATTACTGACTTTCCAATATACAACCATCGCACCTATGCAAATTAAATTCAATATAAGGACAGCATAATCAGCAACACCCATTTGGTCTGTTACTGTAAGTACCGTGTTTATAAATAAAAAGCACGCCGTAGCAATTTTAAAAAGTATGTGTTTATCGAATATAAAAGCCAATATTATAAAACATACACTATCAGCAATCATAAAAAGCGTGATAATCAAGCCGCCTTTATAGATCACTATATTGAGCAGTGCAAGTATAATCCAAGCGGATGCCACTATCAGCATTGAAACAATAAAAATATTCTTTGTCTTTTTCATAGCGTTCCTTTCGAGCGATTTCAGCTTTTAAAAAAAGCCCTTAACAATTTATGATAAGGACTTTGATATTTATTATTCTATTTTATAGACTAGCTAAAATTGAAGCGATTTCGTAATATCTATTGTTTACAGGAGCTTTCATTGCTAGAGCTTCTTCGATATCAACATCTATAACTTCATTATTATTAACTCCAACAACTCTTCCGTATATGCCTTCCATCATAAGCTCAACTGCACGAACGCCAAGTCTTGAAGCGAGTAGTCTATCTTGCGCCGTTGGTGTACCACCACGCTGAGTATAACCCAAAGTTATAGGTTTTACATCCAAGTTGGTTTTTGCATGGATATAATTTGCCAGTGCTTCAGATTTTCCAGCACCTTCACTAACCATGATTATGCTAGTATACTTTCCTCTGATGCTATCATAAACAAGATCATCACAGATTTTATCTATATCAAAAGGAATTTCTGGAACGAGGATGTGCTCTGCTCCACCAGATATACCAGAATAAAGTGCAATATCTCCACATTTATTCCCCATAACCTCAATGATACCGATTCTCTCATGAGATTCCATTGTGTCACGAATTTTTCTAATCTCGCCACAAACTCCACTCACCGCAGTGTCAAAACCGATTGTGAAATCAGTATATGCAAGGTCATTGTCGATTGTTCCAGGCAATCCAATAGTTGGGAATCCCTTTTCCCATAATGCTTTTGCTCCATTATAAGATCCGTCACCACCAATAACAACTAACCCATCAATATCAAAAGCTTTTAAAACTTGAAGTGCTTTTTGCTGTCCTTCTTCTGTTTTAAAACGCTTACATCTTGCCGTTTTCAAAACTGTACCACCATATCCTACGATATCAGCAACATCAGATCTATGCATTTCATGCAATCTTCCTTCGATAAGACCAGTATAGCCTTTTGTTATTCCCATGACGCTAATATTATTAACTCTAGCAGTTTTCACAACAGCACGAATCGCTGCGTTCATGCCAGGTGTATCTCCACCACTCGTTAATACTCCAATTCTTTTCATCAAATTTCTCCTTGTATATTAAAAATATTTATTTTAATTTCTGTTTTCCATTTTGCCAACTTGTCGCATAATCTTTATTACTATTTTTTCTTACTTTGCTTATTAGTATGCGAGTTTAATCGCATACATATCTAAAAAATTATACTGTTTAAATATATCATACCCACACTTGTCATGCAAGAAAAGACGCGTTCACTTTTAGAAAATATTAACAAGATTATTAGCAATAAAACATTTCATTGTACTAGATATCTTTTAGTACAACATTTTCCTTGCCAAAAGCATCTTCAAGGTTTTTAATCAGATATTTGGTATATGTAACCGAGTAACTTCCGCCTGCAACAACATTTTGCTTTGTAGATTCAATGTGCACCGTTGTCTGCTTATTGCCTGGGTATTTACCAAGTATATTTATTAGTTTGTCCGTATTCTCTCCAAACTGTTTTGGAATTTTTACATATAGCTTTTTATTATCATAATCATCCTCTAGTTTTTTGATAGGTTTTAAATCTTCCAAAATCAGCTTTGGATTTTCACCCTCTTTTAAATCGACTTTTCCAGTCAAAAGGACGATATTATCATCAAACAAAACATTTTCTAGCTTTGCAAGTGGTCCAGAAAAAACAATACAATCTATTATTGAAAACAAATCTTCAAACTGACAGAGAGCATAAGGACGTCTATCTTTTGTTGATCGCCTTTTAACATCATTTAAAATTCCAATCATCTTAACTGTCTTTCCCTCATAATAGCTAAAAACAGAATGATCAGTTTGTGCCGCCATAATCTTAAAAGTATTATCCTCTTGTTTGTCGATTTTATTTGCAAAATCGCTGAGTGGATGACCGCTTAAATATGAACCTGTCGTTTGTTTTTCCAACGAAAGCATTGTCCTATTATCATACTCATCCAACTCTGGAATATCCAACGACTCTTTGATTCCAATATCAAACCCTTCGTCAAAAAGACTGATTTGACCTGAAATAGTATTTTTTTTCTCCTCCGCTACATGCTTTATCGCTATTTCATGGATAAAGATAAGCGACGATCTTGTAAGTCCAAAACCATCAAAACATCCTGCCAGTATAAGACCTTCAAGAGCTTTCTTGTTTATTATTCCATGAGTACGTTTTATAAAATCCATAAAATCAGCAAACGGCTTTTCTGATCTAAGACGAACCAATTCATGCGAAGCTTTTTCTCCAACCGCACGAATAGCACTAAACCCAAAACGGATTCCATCGCCTTCAACGCTAAATTTTGTAAACGATTTATTTATATCAGGTTTGTGAACGTTGATTTTCGACTTTTTGCAATATTGAACATAGGCCGCAGTTTTATCTGGTGAACCAATAAAGCTGTTTAATAATGCTGTCAAAAACTCAACTTTATAATAGTATTTTAAATAAGCTGTTTGATAAGCAATCGCAGCATAAGCACATGCATGGGATTTATTAAAAGCATATTGTGCAAAGTCCGTCATCTTATCGAAAACGATATCTGCGACCTTTTCGCTTATTCCACGCTTTATCGCTCCATCAACTCCAGATTCTTCATCACCAAACTTGAAAACCGCACGCTCTTTTTCCATAACGCTTGCTTTTTTCTTACTCATTGCACGCCTAACCATATCAGAACGACCCAAACTATAACCAGCCATATCACGAACGATCTGCATAACTTGCTCTTGATACACAATACATCCATAGGTTTCGGCTAGTGTTTTTTCCAAACTCGGATGGTCAAACTTAACCTTATTTGGGTTGTTTTTAGCTTCAATATATGTCGGAATAGAATCCATCGGTCCTGGTCTGAATAGCGAAATCCCTACCATGATATCATTAAGATCAGTCGGCTTTAACTGTTGCATAAGTCTTCTCATTCCAGGGCTTTCTAGCTGAAAAACTCCATCGGTTTCACCACTGGATATTAATGAATAGGCATTTTGATCATCAAAGCCCATTTTCTCCAGCTCAATCTTTTCACCAGTTCGCTCTTGTACCATAACCAGAGTATCACGAATAACTGTCAAGTTTCTAAGACCCAAAAAGTCCATCTTTAACAGACCCAGCTCTTCTAACGTGACCATGTCAAACTGCGTTATCGTACTTCCATCTTTAGGGTTAATCTGCAACGGAACATATTCCATAATCGGCTTATTGGATATAACAACACCAGCCGCGTGTGTGGAAGCATGGCGGGGGATACCCTCAAGCTTCATACTCATATCAATAAGCTCTTTTACTTCTGGGTTGTTTTCATATTCAATTTTTAGCTTTGCGTTTTCTTCCATCCCTTTTTTGATGGTCATCTTTGGAGCTGTTGGAATCATCTTTGCGATTTTTACAACCTCATTAAATGGATGTTTCATAACTCGCCCAACATCATGAATCGCCTGTTTTGCTCCAAGCGTTCCAAAGGTTATAATCTGGGCAACATTATCGCTACCATATTTATCAACAACATAGTCAATAACCTCTTGACGACGCTCAATACAAAAGTCGATATCAATATCAGGCATGCTGATACGCTCTGGGTTCAAAAACCTTTCAAAAAGCAAGCTATATTGAATAGGGTCAATGTCGGTAATTCTGAGTGTATATGCGACAATACTCCCAGCCGCACTTCCTCTTCCTGGTCCAACTACTATTCCACGATCCTTTGCATATTTTATAAAATCCCATGTGATTAAAAAATAATCCGTAAATCCCATGTTGTTTATAACACCAAGCTCATAATCTGCACGCTCTGCTAACTCAGGCGTTATTTCACCATACCTATATGCTAGTCCATCATAGACGATATCCTTTAAATATTTTTCATGATCAGCGCCCTTACCTAAATCAAAAACAGGCATGTGATAGTTTCCAAAGTCCAATTTAACATCACACTTTTGTGCTAGTTCAATTGTATTGCTAAGTGCATCCTCACGTTCAGGAAAAAGTGCATGCATCTCATCGTAAGATTTCAAGTAAAACTCTTGCGTTGAAAAACTCATCCTGTTTGGGTCATCCAAAAAACTTCTAGTTTGAACACAAAGAAGAACATCCTGAGCAAGTGAATCAACTTTATTTACATAGTGAACGTCATTTGTTAATACAAGTTTAATCCCACATTCATCTGCAATCTGAATCAAGTCTGGATTTGTACGCTTTTGCTCTTCAATCCCATGATCTTGAATCTCAATATAAAAATCATCGCCAAACACGGATTTTATGTCATTGGCTAATCCTTTTGCTCCTTCAAAGTTTCCTTTAAGCAACATTTGAGGGATATCGCCAGCAAGACACGCAGAAAGACAAATAAGCCCTTCACTATACTCGAAAAGCGTTTTATAATCTATTCTTGGCTTATGATAAAATCCATCAGTGAATCCGACAGAACAAAGGTGCATCAAGTTTTGATATCCGACCATGTTTTTTGCAAGCAAAACAAGGTGTGAATATTCTCTATACTCCTTAGATTTTTCGTTTAAGTCATGGCATGTGTAAACTTCACATCCCAAGATAGGTTTAATCCCTGCATCGGTACATTTTTTATAAAAATCCGCAACGCCATACATGACACCATGATCAGTAATTGCTAATGCTGGCATGTTTAACTCTTTTGCACGAGCAACTAAATCATCAAGCCTTGAGCAACCATCAAGCAGACTATATTCTGTATGGACATGTAGGTGAACAAATTCGTTCATGCAATATCTCCTTAGTTTTTTCTTTTCTAATATTATACCAAAAATTCTCATGCTGTGTATTAACAATTATAAAACTGGTGTGAATTAGAACCCCTCAGACGGCTTCGCCGCCAGCTCCCCTAACAGGGGAGCGCAAAAAATCTGCTTTATAGCTCCCTTGTTAGGGGAGCTGGCAAACGGAACGTTTGACTGAGGGGTCAAAAAAAAGAGCACTTATATAATATAAGCACTCTTACTAGATTGTTTTAATATTAAATATCTCTTTTAGCACCAACAAAAAACAGGGCAATAGTTCCAATTCCTGTATGTGATCCGATAACTGGCCCGATAGGGTTTATCATTATTTCGCCAATATTAGGATATTTTTCTTTTATCAATTTTTCAACATAGTGTGCATCCTCTTCACAATATGAGTGGCTGATAAATATATCTTGACCATCAGGATTCTCGATTCGTTTTTCAAGCTCTGCTACAATTGCTTGTAAAGATTTCTTTCTTCCACGAATCTTGTCAACAGATAAAAGTTTACCTTCTTTAGTAACAACGATGATTGGCTTAATATTAAGCATTGTCCCAACAGCAGCACTTGCTCCAGAAATTCTTCCACCTCTTTTAAGGTGATATAAATCTTCAACAGCAACCCAGTTGTGAACATTTTGTCTTAGACCTTCGATATACTCAACAGTTTCTTCAAAGTTCTTTCCTTCATTTTTTGCTTTAACAGCATAGTGGACAAGTAGTCCATAACCCATTGAAGCACAAAGTGAATCTATTGCTACAATCTTTCTATCTGGATAATCTTCTTTTAACTGCTCAACTGCAATCCTTGCACTATTATAACTTCCAGAAATCCCTGAAGATAGACACATATGAATTACATCTTTACCCTCATCGAGTAATTTTTTCAAAGACGCTGTATACTCTTCTGCGTTTACTTGAGATGTAACAGGCTCTTTTCCCTCTTTGATCATTCCATAAAACTCATCAGCTGAAATGGATTGAAAACCATCATCCTTATAGCCCACCCCATCAATACTATAATTGAATAAAATTGCATTAAGATTGTTTTCCTTTAAATATGAAACAGGTAAATCTACAACGTACTCACAAGATAAAATAAACTCCGCCATTGCTTTTCTCCTTTTTTAATTAAAAATTACTATTGTCTGATCTAATAAAATTTAGCTCATAATAACGTTAATATACTACTGATATCAGCCCAATAGATATTACTCCTTTTATTTTCACATAGTTATCAAAACATTTCAATACTTTTTTAAAAAATTATGGGGGTTTGCAGATAAATACGCTTATTCTTGTGTTTGTTTTTTCCCAACGCTGACAATTTCATCTATTGGCAAAGTGATTATTTTTTCATTGAGTTTTACTTGAGAGTGCAAAATATCGTTTTTATATTTTTGTAAAAATGTGAATTCTGATTCACCTTTTACTCCAGCCATTATCACCTCTCGCTCAAAAGGTTTTTTATTGATATCAACTTGCTCTATCACATTATAGTTTGTTTCAACAATTTGGCTAACAACTTTTTCTTCCCACATTATCACCCAAGCTTCATCAAAATATTTTATGCTATAATTTATGTCTGGAATCACTTCATAATTATCCTCAATCTTTAAATCCGCTTTTTTTACAACATCCCTAAGTGTTCCCGACTCAATCATAACCTCGTATGTTTTTGTTCCATAATGCAGAGTGATTGTTTTCGGATCTTTTTTTTCATCAATAGCTTTTTCTTGCTCATAGATCATTTCATTTTTTTTAGCATCATAAATTGAAAGAACGAATGTTAAAGTAAATATAGCTAATATCGTCAAAAAAAACGGAATAATAAATTTAACAATGCTGTTTTTTAAAGATCTATATCTTTTACGTTTTAATGAAAATCTAAAAAAATTGCTTAACCTTAATATAAACCCTTTAACTTTAAGACTAACTCTGCTCTTATAGGGCAGTTTATTTCTTGCTCTTACTGAATATTTATTCTTTTTATTTTTATCGGATATATTCATATTTCTTTTGTTTCCGATTATCTTTGATATTATACTAAAGTTATTTAACAAATATTTGTATTTTGTGTAAATATTCATCGCTTTTATTATTGTTTACTTTACTTATATATAAGATGCAAAGTATAATAACTGTATATATATATGAAAGAGGCTTTGGGGTTTTGATTAAAAAGTTAATAATTTTAGTTATTATAGTTATCATGATATTGTCATTCACATCCTGTGAGGCAGTCAGCACAAGAACCGTTGCTGATGATTTTTTGGATGCAATTAAAGCAAGAGATTTTAAGTTAGCATACTCATATACTTGGCCATATGATAACAACTCACTTAGCGAGGACGCTTTTATAAAAAAATATCAAGCTATATTTGATGCACTTACGATTACACAAGTGGATATATCAGATATTTATATTACCAATGATTCTTTTGGAACTTTTTATAAGTATAAATGTACATATGTGACAGAACGTTTTGGCACATATTCATACGATTTTAGAATCGATATTAAGACAGCAGAGGACGTTGATTATATAGATTGGAATCAATCATTGATTTTTCCATCTATGAAATTTGAAGATAAACTTTATATCAGTACAATAAGAACTTCTAGAGGTGAAATCTTTACCCAAAATGGTGATATTGTAGCAAAAAATGATTTTGGACTAGCCGTTTATATGGATGTTACCAAAGTCAAAAATATAGTTACACTTAGCAAATCGCTTGCACCTATTTTGGAGCTATCAGAAGCGGAGATTATCGAAAAATTCAACCATGCACTGGAGCAAAATAGTATTAACCTAAATAATAACGTTACCGTTTTAAATACTTTCCCTAAGGCTTATTTTTCTGAAGAACAGCGAACTGCACTTCTTTCTTTCAATGGAATAGGCATTGACGAAGAGTTATATGCGCCAGTTAGAACTTATCCATACGGGCAGTATCTTTCTCATATTATCGGATACACCGGACCAATAACCGAGGAATATATGAACAACCACCCTGAAAAAGGCTATACAATGGATTCGCTAGTTGGACAAACTGGACTTGAAGGCTCTTATGAGGATTATCTTAAAGGCGAAGATGGACTTATTGTATATATTTGTGATAAATGGGGGAATAAAAAAGAGGTTTTATATGAGATTCCTTCCAAAGAGGGAAAAGATTTATATATCACAATCAATCTTGATAAACAAAAAGAAACCTTTCACGCTTTAGAAAAGCATTTAAACTCTAACCAAACCGGCGTAGCTATTGTTATGGACGCTTCAACTGGTCAAGTTCAATCTATGTGTAGTTATCCTTCTTATGATAATAATATTTTTAGTTATCCAGTATCAGAGGAAAAATGGGAAGATCTTACCAGTACAAAATCTAAGAGTCCACTTTATGATAGAGCAACAAAGGGATTATACCCACCTGGTTCACTTATGAAACCATTCACAATCGTTCCAGCATTAGAAAATGGTATTTTATCAGAGACTACTGTTTTTAGCGGTCATATCGTTGATAATAGATGGGAACCAAACATAAGAAATTGGAACTCACCGCCGATTAAACGTGCTGGTTCAACACCTGCTCCACTTAGCCTTAACAATGCTATGGTTCATTCTGATAATATCTATTTTGCATGGGCAGCACTTAAAACTGGCGAAGAAGCAATGACCGAATACTTACAAAAAATCGGATTTGAACAGGAGATGGAATTTGATATTCCGATAAAAAAATCTAATATCATAAATGAAGATCAACATTGGTATTCAAGGCTACTTGCTGATGTAGGTTATGGACAAGGTCAGCTACTTATAACACCTCTCCAGATTGCAACTTTATACACAGCATATGCAAATAAAACTGGAAACATAATGCAGCCAATTTTAGTTAGCCAAGTAAAACAGACTCAAGGTCATAATCATGTGTTACTTGAAAACAGAACACCAAAAGTTTATGCAAATGCACTGACAACCGACACATATAATACAATTTATCCAATACTAAAGCGAGTTGTAACCAACGGTACTGCAAGAAGAATCAAAAACGGCGACCCAATAATAGCTGCAAAAACTGGAACTGCCGAGGTTGGTTTTAGTAAATCAAACGAGATTTCTTGGTTTGCTGGGTATTGGCTTGATGGCTCATATAATAAAGTTGTTTTGGTTATGGTAGAGGGTAGAACTGGTGCTGGTGGTTCAAAGTTTGACATTGCAAATATCTTGTTATCACCTTGATCATAAAAAGATTTTAAGTAACAATACAATTGTAAAATGTGCATAATTATTGTATAATTACTGTTGTTAAATTGCAGTTTAATAATAACAAATTTTTGCACAAAATAATAATTTAAGGATGAATTCATGAAAATATTAGTTACTGGGGCTGGTGGTTACATTGGTCGGTATGTTGTAAAAAACTTAATAGACTTAGGTAATGAAGTTATTGCATTAGATTTTAACTTAAATGGTATTGATAATCGTGCTGATAAACGCGTTATTGACATCTTTGCAAATAAAGATACTTTATATTCTGATTTGGATAATCCTGATGTTATGATTCACATGGCTTGGAAAGATGGATTTAAGCATAATTCATCTGCTCATATGGATTTTTTATCTAGTCATTATGATTTTGTTATGTCCATGGTAAACCAAGGATTAAAGCAAGTTATTGTTATGGGTTCTATGCATGAAGTAGGATATTTTGAAGGCGAAATTGATGAGGACACACCAACAAACCCAAGATCGCTTTATGGAGTAAGCAAAGATAGCCTTAGACGTGCATTAACACTATCTATGTCCGAAACTGACAGTGTGTTACAATGGGTTCGTGCATATTATATTTTGGGAGATGATTCTAAAAATGCTTCTGTTTTTACAAAACTAATCGAGGCTGAAATTGCTGGCAAAGCAAAGTTTCCTTTCACGACTGGTTTAAACCAATTCGATTTTATCGATGTCGATGATCTTGGATATCAAATTGCAAAAGTTGCTATGCAAAGTAAAATTGCTGGTGTTATAAATTGTTGTAGCGGAAAGCCACAAAGCCTTGGATCTGTTGTTGAACAGTTTATTGAAAAGAATAACTTCAAAATAAAATTAGAATATGGCGTTTTTCCTGATAGACCGTATGATTCTCCATTGGTCTATGGAAATGCAGACAAAATAAATAAAATATTAAAGGAAACTGATTAATGATAATTAATAAAGATTCAAAACGAGTCGGAATATATTATTTTAACGATAAAGATGGTATTTTTGATAATAGCGCTGACTGTTATATTCAAAAAATATCGTTTTTTTTATCTAAAATAATTTTTGTACATAGTGGAAATTTAACCAAAGAAAGTTTTGAACAAGTTTCAAAATATACAGATACAATATTATCACTTGAAAAAGGCTATAAGTTTGACGCATATAAACTAGGCTTTTCTTCTATTGAAAATATAGAGTCTTATGATGAGGTTTTGTTTTTTGATAACACTCTAATCGGTCCATTTTATGATTTAGCACCTATGTTTGATGATATGAACAATAAGGACTTAGATTTTTGGGGATTGCATTATCACTACCACCATATTTCTTCAATTCGTGAACGAAATCAATATAAAACAAAATATTATTCTGTGGTGCCAGATCATATGCCATGGTCTTTTTTTGCGATTAGAAAGAATCTTTTTACCTCAAAATTTTTTAAAAAGTTTATCTCTTCAATTAAATATGAAAAAACATCAGGAAAATCTAGCTTTAAAAACGAGATCAAATCTTATGAACTTTTTTCAAATGCTGGATTTAAATCGCAGAGTTATCTTCAAACTGATGACCTTAAACTTCATAGCTATAATCCATTAATAGTTTCACCTTATACCTGCATAAACGAAAAAAAATCGCCTTTTTTATACACAGAGCTTTTCTATATGGATATGGCAAGAACATTAGAATTTACTTTGGGGCAAGATACTGTAAAAACCTTCAATTTTATTGATTCAAACACTGATTTTGATATTAATATGGTATGGGATAATATCTTACGTGTTGGAAATCAGCATGATATAAAAAATTCTCTATCACTTACATACATTTTACCTAGCGATTATGATATGCCAGTAAAAACGGATTATAATGCAAGCGTTGCACTTTGTATGCACCTATATTATGAGGATTTATTTGATTATTGTCTTGAATATGCAAAATCAATGCCAGCTTATACTGACGTATTTTTAACAACAAACAATCAGGACAAGAAAGAAAAAATTGAGCAAGTCTTTTCAGTGCTTGACTGTGGAAAATTAGACGTTCGTGTTATTGGAAACAGAGGACGCGACGTAAGCTCACTTCTTATTGGACTTAAAGACGTTGTAAGAGATTATGATATTATCTGCTATGCACATGACAAGAAAACTTCACAGTTTTCACCACATTGTGTCGGTGAGACTTTCTCATATCAATGTTTTGAAAACATATTAAAATCAAGTAATTATGCAAACAATGTTATTGAGACATTTAAGCGAAATCCTAGACTTGGAACACTATCTCCATCACCACCGTTTCATGCAGAAATGTATACTACAATCGGTCGTGAATGGATTTTTAATTATCAAAACACTGTTGATGTTGCAAACAAGCATGGTATCACTGTGAACATCGACGAGAGTAAACCGCCTGTCGCACCGTTGGGTACAATGTTTTGGTTGAGAGGTGATGCGCTTGTTTCACTTTGTGATGATAATATGACTTATGAAGATTTTCCACCTGAGCCTAATGATACTAACGGCACAATCTTGCATGCTTATGAGCGTATTTATTCATATGCGGCTCAAAACTCTGGTTATTATGCAGCACAGGTTTTTGCTGATACTTATGCACAACTACAAATGAATGCACAATATCATATGCTACGTGATATCAGTCATTTTTTATTCAACAAGGCGAGCACTTGTTATAACAACTACAACTTGTTGCTAAATGAGATAAAGAAAAGATTTATACACTTACCTGAAAAATCTATTTATAGATTATTAAAAGAATACTTGCTTATTAATCTAAATAAAGATACTGTTAAGAAGATAAAGGAGATTAAGCATAAACTCAAGCTTGGATTTTTAAATAAATAAAATTGTCAAAGGAAATTATGATGAACAAACTAACACATTTAGACAACTTAGAAGCGGAAGCTATTTATATTATGCGTGAAGTAGCCGCTGAGTGTGAAAACCCAGTTATGCTTTATTCAATCGGTAAAGATAGCTCAGTTATGCTACATCTAGCACTAAAAGCTTTTTATCCACAAAAGCCACCGTTTCCATTTATGCACATCGACACAAAATGGAAATTTAAAGAGATGGTAACTTTTAGAGACAAAGTTGCAAAACAGCACGGAATCGACATGATCGCTTATACAAACGAAGATGGTGTTGCACAAGGACTAAACCCCTTTGATAACGGTGCTGCATATACTGATATTATGAAAACATCAGCATTAAAGCAGGCACTCGACAAATATAAATTCGATGCTGCTTTTGGTGGTGCAAGAAGAGACGAAGAGAAATCTCGTGCAAAAGAGCGTATCTTTTCTTTTAGAAACGAGGCACATGCTTGGGATCCAAAAAATCAAAGACCTGAGATGTGGAAACTTTTTAATACCGCTATCAATAAAGGTGAATCGATGCGTGTTTTTCCGATTTCTAACTGGACAGAAAAGGATATCTGGCAATACATCAAACGCGAAAACATCGATATCGTTCCACTATATTTTGCTGATACACGAGCTGTTGTTCAGCGAGATGGAAATTTAATTTTAGTCGATGATGATAGAATGAGATTAAAAGATGGCGAAGAGCCAGTTATGAAATCTGTTCGTTTTAGAACTCTTGGCTGTTATCCACTTACTGGTGGTGTTGAATCTACGGCTACAACTTTGGATGAAATCATCGACGAAACTTTAGGTGCAATTGCATCTGAAAGAACTAGTCGTGTTATTGATAACGAAGCTGCTGGTAGCATGGAACGTCGAAAGAGGGAGGGATATTTTTAGAGGCTTAAAGCTTCAACCACTTATCATATTCATTGGAAATTTCAATGTTATAATAATTAGTGGTTAAAAATATAAAATTATTATGAAAAGTATACTAAAATTTCTAACCTGTGGATCAGTTGACGATGGAAAATCTACCTTAATCGGACACATGCTTTATGATGCAAAGCTACTTTTTGCTGATCAAGAATCCGCACTTGAGCTAGATAGTAAAGTCGGAAGTCGTGGTGGCGAGATTGATTATTCACTTCTTTTGGATGGACTAATGGCGGAAAGAGAACAAGGAATAACAATAGATGTAGCTTATCGCTATTTCACAACAGACGATCGATCTTTTATAGTTGCAGATTGCCCTGGACATGAGCAATATACAAGAAATATGGCAGTTGGTGCTTCATTTGCTGATTTAGCTATCATACTTGTCGATGCATCCAATGGAGTTGCAACTCAAACTCGACGTCATGCAAGAATATGTTCTCTTATGGGAATAAAACATATAGTTTTGGCTGTTAATAAAATGGATCTTGTCGATTATGATAAAGAAACATTTTTTGAGATAAAAAGAGAATTTATGTCTCTATCTGCAAGTTTAAACTTTAACACAATTCAAGTTATTCCAGTTAGCGCAACTGTTGGTGATAACTTGACAAAAAAATCAACAAACACTAGATGGTATGAAGGCGCACCTCTTCTTTCATATCTTGAAGATATAGATGTTGCAAAGGATAACTTAGATTGTGATTTTATCATGAATGTTCAGCGTGTATGCAGACCCGATCATACTTTTAGAGGCTTCCAAGGACAGATTGAAACTGGAAGCATAAATGTTGATGATGAGCTTATAATTCTTCCTAGTGATGAAACGGCAAGAGTGAAATCGATTCATGTCTTGACTGACAAAGTTAGTTCAGCTATCGCTGGTCAGGCAGTTACTATTCAGCTTGATAAAGAAGTTGATGTTTCTCGTGGTTCTGTTTTGATAGCAGGTAAAAAACCAGAAGTGTCCGATATGTTTACTGCAACTTTGCTTTGGATGGACTCTGACCACTTAGTTGCTGGACGCAACTACATATTAAAATGCGGAACGATGAGTATTCCTGCTACTGTTTTAAATATAAAGCACAAAATTGATATCAATAATGGAAAGCATTTATCTGCTGATAAACTTCTAAAAAATGATATAGCACTTTGTGATATTGCTACATCAAAACCATTTGTATTCGACAAATTTTCCACCACAAATGCACTTGGTGGATTTATCCTTATCGACCGAATAACAAACATGACTTCAGCGTGTGGTGTTATTGAACATTCACTTAGAAGATCAAAAAATGTCGTTTGGCAACAAGGTGATATCTCAAGAGATATCCGAGCAGGCCTTAAAAATCAAACACCATATACTCTTTGGTTTACAGGACTTTCTGGATCAGGAAAATCAACACTTGCAAATGAGTTAGAAAAACGGCTCGTTGCACAGGGTAAGCACACCATGCTACTTGATGGTGATAATGTTCGTCATGGTCTTAATAAAAACTTAGGTTTTACCGAGGCTGATAGGGCAGAAAATATTAGAAGAATATCCGAGGTATCAAAACTGATGAATGAAGCTGGTCTTATCACACTTTCCAGTTTTGTATCACCGTATATTTCCGATAGACTTCAGGCAAGAGAGATTATCGGCTCAAATTTCATCGAGGTTTACGTTTCAACTCCACTCAGTGAATGTGAGCGTAGAGATGTTAAAGGTTTATATAAAAAAGCACGTTCTGGTGAGATTCCAAACTTTACTGGTATTTCTGATCCATATGAAGCTCCAGAGCATGCTGAGATAGTTATTGATACAACCAATATCGCTCTAGATAAAGCTGTTGATATTTTGGTTGAAAAGTTAGAAGAATTAAAATTGTAAATTTTTAAGCAGAACTTTTAGTAGTTCTGCTTTTTTTAACAAAAATAAATAAGTAGGGGTATTTATGATGGATATTAAAAAAGCACTTGAGCTTTCAAAGAAGTTGGCAGTTGAAGCAGGATTAAAAATCATGGAGATTTATAATCAGGATTTTGATGTTGAATTTAAAGGTGACAATTCACCTCTGACTTTGGCTGATAAAACTGCAAATGATATTATCCTTGCTGGATTGCGTGAGCAGTTTTCGGACGTGGCATATTTAAGTGAAGAGGAAAAAGACAACAAAGCTAGGCTTGATAGTGAATTTTGTTTTATTATCGATCCACTCGACGGTACAAAGGAGTTTGTAAAGAAAAATGGCGAGTTTACAGTAAATATTGCACTTGTCAAAAATGGCAAACCCGTTATGGGAGTTATTTATGCTCCATACCTAGAGGACTTATATTATGCAGATGTATTTGATGGTGCATATTATAAAGCTAAGGGCAAGGATGCTGTTGGAATCAGTGTTACAAATGAAACCGAAGATTTACACATCGTTGCAAGTAAATCACACAGAAGCGAAAAACTCGATAAGCTTATCGAGGATAACTCTGACAGGATTGCCGAAATTGTTTCTTGCGGAAGCTCTCTAAAGGGTTGCATGGTAGCATCTGGTCAAGCTGATATTTATTATCGCTTTGGTTTAACTTGTGAGTGGGATACTTGTGCAATGCAATGCATTTGTGAATGTGCTGGTGCAATCGTCACTCAGATGGATAAAACTCCACTGAATTATAATCGTGAGAACACTCTTAACGAAAAAGGGTTTTTAATCGTTAATAAAATTGAAAATATTTTTGTATAGTAACTAGCATAAATATTTATAATATAAATATGGTGGAAAAATGTATGGCTGTATGCAACTTTATTTGCGTATATCAATATTGAGCTAACCACTAGAATATTTTCGCATATCGAAAACACGCTGGCGTGGATTGCATCTTTATATTTTGTACTCAACTTTATCCGTGGGCATTATATAAGTTCTTTCCACTAGAATAATTTTCGTGTATCGAAAACACGCTTCGCATGGAATTGAATAATTATGTTTTGTACAAAACCTTATCCGTGGGCATTATATAAGTTCTTTCCACTAGAATATTTTCGCGTATCGAAAACACGCTGTGCGTGGAATTGAATAATTATGTTTTGTACAAAACCTTATCCGTGGGCATTATATAAGTTCTTTCCACTAGAATATTTTCGCGTATCGAAAACACGCTGTGCGTGGATTGCATATTTATATTTTGTACTCAACTTCATCCGTGGACATTATATAAGTTCTTTCCACTAGAATAATTTTCGCATATCGAAAACACGCTTCGCGTGGAATTAAATAATTATGTTTTGTACAAAACCTTATCCGTGGGCATTATATAAGTTCTTTCCACTATAATTATTTCGCGTATCGAAAACACGCTGTGCGTGGAATTTTACAACAATAAGGTTGCATATAGAATATCAACCTAGTATAATAGTTAAAGCAAACTAAATTATAAAGGACGGTGAGTAAACGTGGACAGTGATCCCAAACAAATAATTAAACTAAAGCGATATAGTTTAAATTATAGATTTACTCATCTAAACTTCGAGTAAAACTAAAACTTACACTTTATCGCTACCAGTAAGGTGGTGGATAACATGATTCAAATTTTTAAAACTTCTGACCAAAAAGGTCTATTAACTCTGGATAAAATTGAACCAGGTGCATGGGTGCATCTTAACAACCCAGATCAATTTGAGCTTAATACAATTTCTAACGAGCTTAATATTGAGATGGATTTTTTGCGTGCTGCATTGGATGAAGAAGAATCTGCACGTTTTGAAAAAGAAGGCGATGCAACACTTATCATCAACGATATTCCAGTCGTGCAACCAGAGGGTATATCATTTTTATACTGCACAATACCTCTTGGAATTATCATAACACACGAAAACGTCATAACAATATGCCTTGAAGATACATCAATCATAGAGGATTTTTATGAAAGGCGTGTTAGGAATTTTGATACTAGACTTAGAACTAGATTCGTTTTCCAAATTCTTTATAAAAATTCAGCCAAGTATCTTCAGTATCTAAGACAGATTGACAAAGCAACAACTCAAGTTGAAAATGCTCTTCATAAGTCTATGAAAAATAGAGAACTAGTCCAGATGTTAAAGTTAGAAAAATCACTAGTGTTCTTTTCAACATCTCTAAAATCTAACGAGATCATCTTGGAAAAACTACTCAAGACCAGTTATATCAAAAGATACCCAGAGGATACCGAGCTACTAGAAGATGTTATTATCGAAAATAAACAGGCTATCGAGATGTGTACTATTTATAGAAATATCATATCTGGTACGATGACAACATTTGCTTCTATTATCTCGAACAATCTTAATATGGTAATGAAGCTACTAGCATCTATAACAATTATAATCGCTATTCCAACTTTATTTGCATCATTCTGGGGGATGAATGTTCCTGTACCTTTTGCAGGAAATAAAATTGGTTTTTGGATAGTTCTTGGCGTTGCAGGTCTATTTACTTCACTTGTAACTTATATTTTAGCAAAAAAGGATATGCTATAAGGTTTAAAAACACAAGTTAAACTCATAATAATATATAAACTATTATTTGTGAGGTTAATGCTTTGAATATTATTAAAAAACAAAATCTTTCGTTTTATCTAGGGGCATTCATTATTTTTATTTTGAGTGCTCTTTTTCATTATCTTTATGATTTTACCGATATCTTCATATTTTCTTTTTTTAGCGCAATCAATGAATCGGTTTTTGAGCATATAAAGATTACCTACTTTGCAGCCATTTTTTATTCATTCTATCTTTACTATTATGTCTTTGATAAAAATAAATCGGTTATTTCTGGAACGTTTTTTGGACTCATCTTTATCTATATCTTTATACCGACAGTATTCTATGGCTATACAAATATACTTGGGACTCATAAGGTTATCATCGATTTACTTATCACATTCTTTTCTGGTGTAGGCTTTTTAACTATTGTCTATATCTTTGTAAATAATGGGTATTTTAAAAAGCAGTATTGCATTTTTATCTATGCTCTGCTTGCTCTTACAATTTTCACATCGGCTTTTACATTTTATCCGCCGAGCTTTAAACTGTTTTTTTAAACTAGGTTGGTGTATTTTTTATTGTATTGTTTCATAACTTTTTTATAGTTTGGAATATATGATTCTAGTAGATTATAAAAAGACCTTGAATGGTCTAAATAATAAAAATGACAGAATTCATGTACAATAACCATTTTGAGCAACTCTTTTTCTGTGTACACTAATTTTGCATTTAGAGTGATTTTATTATCCGATGGTTTTGCCGATCCCCATCTAGTCTTCATAAACCGAATCGTTACCTTGGGTTTTACCGCTATTTTTTCGCTGAATAGCGGATAGAGCTCATCCACCATTTTCATAAATACTTCCTTTGCAACTTTCTTTATATATTTTTCAAACATCTTCTTTCTGGTTTCAAAATCATTTTCGCATGAAAGTATATATAGTGTATCATTTTCTATAAATATCTGATTCGCTGAATACTTTTTAGCAGCAATAGTTTTTTTAATGCCAAAAAATAAGAAAGTTTCACCCGTCTCATAGTTTTTTATATTGTGTAACTGCTTTAATTCACTTTTTGATTGAATATTCTTATCGATATAGTTTTTGTGCTTATAAATAAAATTCTCAATAAATTTTTTTGAAACATGCTTAGGTGCACTTACAATTATATTACTGTCATTATCCAACTTTAAACGAACTGACTTTATATCCTTTGTTTTTAAATAATATTCAAATATTCTGCCATCAAGACTAAATCTATGTTTATTCATATCAACAATTATAGCACAAATGAGCAGCTTAATTCATCCATCAAGTTAAATTTTAATAAAACTAATTATCATAAATATAATTTCATGACTTATTATTTCATAGCCATCTTATCCAGTTTTTTAGCCTTTTCTTTCAACTCTCTTTGTGATATCACCTTTTTATCCACAAGCAATTCCAACACTGTTAACAAGGTCAGTGATGTCTTATATTCAAAATCTTTTATATCATAAATCTGCTGTTTAAAATCATTAAAAATTTCTCTTTGCATTTTTGCGCTCCTACCTCTATAATGTAGTAATAAAAGATAAGTAAATGAGTATTATTTATAAACCAATACTCATTACAATAAATTTTATAAGTTAATTATTGGATATTTAAATCAATTTTATACCCAAACTTGAAAGGTTATTTTTAAGATGTTAAACATTAAAAAGATTAGAGAAAATCCTGATGCTGTTAAAAAGGCTATGGAAACAAAAGGTGTTGTTGGATTCGTTGATGAGATACTTGCTCTTGATAAACAAAGGCGTGAGATTATCGTTGGCGTTGAAGAGTTAAAAGCAAAGCGAAATGAAGTATCGAAACAGATTCCTCAGCTTAAAAAACAAGGGCAAGATGTTGCGCCAATAATGGCTGAAATGAAATCTGTCGGAGACGATATCAAAGCCAAAGATAGTGAGCTAAACTCACTTGACGAAAAGATAAAATATATCTTGATGTCAACTCCTAACATGCCAAGCAAGACAACTCCTGTTGGAAAAGACGAGAGTGAAAATGTTGAAATTAAAGTATATGGTGAGCCTAAAAAATTCAATTTTGAGCCCAAAGCTCATTGGGATATCGGCGAAGACTTACAACTTTTGGACTTTGAAAAAGCAGCAAAGATCAGTGGATCTAGATTTGCTCTATATAAAGGCAAAGGTGCAAAACTTGAAAGAGCACTTATCAACTTCATGTTGGATACACATTCATGCGAAAATGGATACGATGAAGTTATGCCTCCATATATCGTAAAGCGTCACACAATGGAGGGAACAGGACAACTACCTAAGTTTGAAGAAGATGCTTTTAAATTAGACGGTGGTGACTCATTCTTGATCCCAACTGCTGAGGTTCCTGTTACAAACATGTATCGCCAAAGTGTTTTGGATGGCGACAATCTTCCAATTTCTCATACTGCATATTCAGCTTGTTTTAGAGCAGAAGCAGGTAGTGCTGGAAGAGATACTAGAGGACTTATTCGTCTTCATCAATTCAATAAGGTTGAATTGGTTAAACTTTGTAAGCCAGAAGAATCTTATGATCAATTGGAAAAATTATTAGCAGATGCTGAGAGCATCTTACAAGAACTTAAATTACCATATCGCATAATCACACTTTGTACTGGAGATACTGGTTTTAGTGCTGCTAAAACTTATGATATCGAAGTATGGATGCCGAGTTATGGAAGATATGTTGAAATCTCTTCTTGTTCAAACTGTGAGGATTTTCAAGCTAGACGTGCTGATATCAAGTTTAAGCGTGATGTAAAATCAAAACCAGAGTTTGTTCACACCCTTAATGGAAGTGGTTTGGCTGTTGGACGTACTTTTGCAGCAATCTTGGAAAATAATCAACAAGCAGATGGAAGCGTTAAAATCCCTAATGCTCTTCAACAGTATCTATCATATTCATCATTAAAACCAAAGAAAAAATAAACAAATAAAAGCCTTCAAGGTATATTAAGTCTTGAAGGCTTTTTTAATTTTAGTACTAATTATTATAGATAAACGTATTTTTAAACCGATATTATCTATTCCTTAGTTTGTATACAAGCATTGCCAATAGTGTAACTGCTCCTACTGTGCACAATCCTAACATAGCATACAACACCGTCATCAATGTTCTTCTTTCTTGATCTTGTTTAGCATTTTGTAAAAGAGCATCCCGCATATCATCCGTTTGATTTGTCTGCACATTTTCTTGCTCATTACTTATTTCTATTTGTTGTTCACTTGTTTCATCCAAAGCTTGAACTTCATTTTCCGTTTGTATATTTTCTTCCACTTCTGGTTGATCGATTTCTTCAACTGAATTATCATCATCACTAAACTCTGGGTCCAAACCTCGTGCCTGAGAACTAATGTTTATTGGTATCATATTAGTTTTATTAGTACACTGAGTATTATCTTCAAAGACGGCATTTACAGTAAAAGCCACATCACAAACTTGATCTATTGTTAAGTTTATTTCAAAACTTTTCACGCCTCCTTGCGGTATACTAATATGCCTTATATAACTTGCTTGTTCATACACCAAGTCAACAGCCCTAATCGGTTGAGTTGCGTTGTTTTTTACTTCGATATAAAATTTTATCGTATCACCAGCTGGTACCGTATCTTTATCCGATGTCAATTTTACATCGATATCAGTCAATGGATCCAGCACTGTTATTTGTACACTTGTATCATTCATAAAAGTATGATTATCTGAAAATGTTGCAATAACATCAAAATCTTTCATACCAGTTTTATTTACACTAAGCGCAAAAAATATTTGCTGTATTGTTCCAGCAGGAATATTTTCAGCATTAGAGTATACAGTATTTTTTGTTTCTCTATCTATAACATCAATATTTATTATGGGTAAGCTCCCACAATTTTCGACGCCAATAGTAAAATTTACAACCTCTCCTGAGCTTATAGTGTATTTATCTACTGATGAATGCAGATACAATTCACTTGCATTGCTTACTAAATCTATCGTTTGCTGAGTTGATCCTTTAAATACTGTCGCTTTAAATGCTCCATCTTGATAATTACTTTCATTTGGAAAAACTGTTTGTGCACTTGCATCTGATATAAAAAGAAATATGGATAGAATGAAAATGATTGGAATTAAATAATGAAAATTCTTCATATTAGCACCTCAGTAGAAGTATAGCCACTGCTGTATTATCATAGTGAATTTATAGGCTTAACAATATTATATTCCTTATTTTTCTAAAAATCAATTTATTCAAAGAAACTTTAGTTTATAACCATAAAATACAAACACTTTTCATTTGCTATTTAACAATACCAATTTTTTTCACCAACTTACTATTGATATAACAACCAAGTAGAATAATCCACACGCTATAATACACCCACATGAGTAGTGCAAAAATCAATCCAACACTTCCTAAGATTGTCGGGAATGAAGAAAACACATTCGTATATAGTGAAAAAAACTTTGACAGAGCATAAGTGAATATACTCGAAAATATGCTTCCAATCATAACTTTTTTAAAATTAGTTTCCATACTAGTTAAAAAATGATATATCGATAAAAAAGAGATAAATAACAATATGATAGGGAAGACCATCGTGATGTGATTTCTAAACTTAAAAATAAACAAAGGTAAGTTTGTATTATAAAAAAGATATTGCGTAATAAAATTTTCTAACACAGAGAAAAACAAAATCGCAACTATTAGTATCTCAAACCCAATAGTAAATATTACAGCAAAAAATCTTTTTTGTTTATGTTGACTATCATCAAAATAATATATTTTATCAAATGATCTAATCAAAATCTTGACAAATTTAGAGGTAGACCAAATGCATGATAAAAATGCTATGACTAAAGATATAAAACTATTCGGCAGAGTTATTTGATTTATCAGTATCAAAAAATAATCCGATATCTCGCTTGGAAGATAGTTCACAATGCTTGAAATAACTTTATATGCCAAAACAGGTATATAGCCTAATGATATCATTATCGTAACTGACAGTGAAAATAATGCTAGCACCGCAAAAAATGAAATCGAGCCTGCTAAAAATGTGAAGTTTATTTTATTGTAGTCAAAATATATCGATTTTAATATCCTCATATTATATATTATTGACTAAAAACGCTATAAAAATTGAAGCTGTTTTTCAATTATGTTATACTGTCTTTGAATGTTGAAAAATTTAACATAACACATAAGGAAATTATTACATGAGAGAAGCGTTTAGAAATTTAAGCCCACCACAAATTCTGGTTTTAGGTTTTGGGGCATTGATAATCATAGGAGCAATTTTACTTAGTCTACCTATGGCGAGCGTTGATGGAAACAGCATCGGTATTGTTGATGCATTTTTCACTTCAACATCCGCAGTATGCGTAACTGGTCTTGTTGTACTCGATACTGGAACTCATTTTACTCTATTCGGACAAATATTGATAATAACACTTATCCAATGCGGTGGTCTTGGTTTTATGACAATGGCTTCATTGGTTTTTTTGATGATAGGAAAACGGATCACTCTAAAAGAGAGAATGCTTTTAAAAGAAGCATTAAATGAGTTTTCTATATCAAGCGTTGTAAAACTTGTTCGTATGGTAATAATCGTTACTTTTTCAATAGAGCTTATTGGTGCACTTATTTTTAGCATAAGATTTATCCCACAGTTTGGACTAAGCAAAGGGATTTATTTTTCTATCTTTCATTCAATATCTGCATTTTGTAATGCTGGTTTTGATTTAATGGGTGGATTCAATAGTTTTATCGGATATGTTGATGACACACTTATCAATTTTGTTATGATTATACTTATAACACTTGGTGGACTTGGTTTTGTTGTACTTAGCGATATATATCTAAAATTTAAAGATTGGAAGATTCACAGATTAAAACTTCATACAAAAATCGTTCTTGTGTCTAGTTTAACTCTTATATTGATCGGTTTATTTATATATTTTCCGTTGGAGCTTAACAATCCAAAAACGCTCGGCAAACTTTCCACAAAAGGCAAGATTCTAGCCGGTATTTTTCAATCAGTAACTCCTAGAACTGCTGGACTTTCAACGATAGATCAAAATAATCTGACATTAGGCTCAAAGTTTTTAACAATGATACTTATGTTTATTGGAGCTTCACCTGCTGGTACTGGTGGTGGTGTAAAAACTACAACCGCTTTTGTAGTTTTCCTACTTATGAGTAGCGTAGCAAAAGGTCAAGAGGATATCACATTTATGAAAAGAAGGGTCGATAAGGGTATTGTTCTTCGTGCAGTAACTCTTTTCTTTGGTGGACTATTATTAGTAATCTTTGTAACACTTCTTCTTCTAATTGTCGAGAGTGGAAATGGCAATATAATGACTTTTGAAAATATACTCTATGAAGCATTTTCTGCTTTTGGAACTGTTGGACTTGGAACTGGTGTAACTCCACATCTTACGTCTATAAGTCGGATAATTCTTATTTTTGCGATGTTTGCAGGAAGAGTTGGTCTTATGACGGTGATGTATGCTATTGCTAATAGAATGACAAAATATCATTCAAGAATTAGATATTCTAAAGAAAATATAATGATTGGCTAAATAAAAAAAATATATGATAAACGCTTGAAATTATAAGCGAATTTAATACTTAACATAATAAAATCTAAAATTTTGATTCACCATTTTATATCTTTTAGGTTTGACCGATGAAAGGAAACACAAATATGAAAAAACAATTTGCAGTAATAGGCTTAGGTAGATTCGGTAACAGTGTAGCAACAACATTAACACAAGCAGGACATGATGTTCTTTGTGTTGATACTAGTGAGGATCTTGTTGAAGATATTGCACCATACGTTACACATGCCGTTCAAGCTGATGCCACCGATGAAAAAGCACTCAAGGCTTTGGGCATCAGAAACTTCGATACAGCTGTTATAGGTATTGGACAAGATATCCAAGCTAGCATACTTATTACTCTTCTTTGTAAAGAGCAAGGAGTTCCACATGTTTTAGTAAAAGCAAAAACAGAGAATCATGCAAAGGTTTTAGAGAAAATCGGCGCTGATAAAATCGTTTTTCCAGAGCGTGATATGGGTATAAAAGTTGCGCACAATTTAACTTCTGATAATATTGTCGACTTTATAGAGGTTTCACCAGATTATAGTATGATGGAAATTGGTACTGTTGATAAATGGGTCGGCCATAATCTTGTTGATTTGAATTTTAGACAGAATCACAATCTAAATATCATCGCTATTAAAAACAACAACCAAGATATGAACATCAATCCATCGCCATCTGATATTATCAAAACTGGTGACAAGATGGTTGTAGTTGGTTTAAATATCGATATCAAAAAACTAATTGATTTTATAGAAAAAAATAAATAGTATGAAATTTGTCAAGAATCAGTTCCCAAATATGAATAGTGATGTAACAGGATATGAAAAATTAGAAGAGCCTAATATTAAAACTCTTTCTCTTCTTTCTTTTCCAGTTGGGATTATTGCAGCCACAATATTATTCTTTTTGGCTCAAGCTTTAACAAGCGTACATTTAGATCTCGATATTTTTTCTGGTGTATATACTTTTAAAATAATATTGATTGCAATTTTCGGTTTTGTGTTTTTTAACGTGATTATAATAATCGTTCACGAGCTTCTTCATGCATTAATATTCCCTGAAAAACTTTCCTCTGACAATGTTATATTCGGAGTTTATATGGCATCCATGTTTTTTGCTTTTTACAAACTCGATATGAAGCGTGAACGTATGGTTTTTTGCATGTTGTTTCCAACAATTTTGCTCAGCATTTTACCTATGGTTATAATCTGCATATTGAATATAAACTTGCCTATAATAAATTTTCTTTTTTTATATCATACAACTTTAGCGGCAGGGGATATGATTGGTGTTTATCTTATCTTAAAAGGAACACCCAAAAATTCTTATCTTAAAAACAAAGGCTATCATACCTATTATCGGTCCAAACTCGATTAAATAAAAAACACCCTCTGCTTATATAAGATTTATTTAGAGTGTCTACTAAAATGATCTTATCTTTGCATCAGGTGTTTTTAATGTTTTAAAATCATAATTTAGTTATTTTATAAAATTGTTAAAGCTATTAGCCATATCAACTTATATTATAAACCAAATTTTTTTCTACTAACATGTTCTTTTATTGCACAATCATAAGGTCTAAAATAAATTTAGAACCATTCCTTATTATATTGAAAACTAAATATAACTTTTGCTCAGCTATAAAATTAAATCAGTTTTATAAACTTTTAAGCCCTGTTAAAGACAAAATCATTGTTAAACTAAACTTTATTTTATTTGCATTATCCTTTGGCTTGAGAAAAGTCCCAAACCCTTATCATCATATTTAGATACATCCAATATACTCTTCATCATACTATAAATCATAAAGAGGCTTTATTTACCGCAGTCTACGGATAAAGCTGTATGTTATTTTTATCGCCCGACGATACAAGCGGGCGAATAGTTTTTATTGAATTTAAGAAATATCACTGCTGGTTAAACGCAATTTTCTTATTATCGCAAAAATCCATCTTGATTTAGCTTTTACTTTTTGTTGCCCTATACTCAATGCAAGCATCGTTTATAATCTGGGTAAAAAATAAGTTTTATGCCAAATAACTTTTTTAGCTATGCTTATAAATCTCGTAGACGTTTTTCAAAAACCATATATAAGCAATATAACTAAAAAAGTCATCCAGCTTAAATCAATTTTTTTCTTATCGTCACTTGTTTGATATTATTATCAAATTTTCAAATCTTCTTGAATACTCAATCCAATTTTACTTTTATCAAATGCCATCAAATTTTTATCAGCTTTGCCATATACATCTTTCAATGTTTAGCTTTAAACCAGCACTCCGTATAAATAATGATAAGTTCATTTTTTAGAGCCGCGGTTTAAAACCTCTTTACGTTAGTTATTATATGGCAATATTCAAAATATATGAGTGGTAAGTTTTGGTAATTTATTTTATGCTAATATTCTCTTTAAATTACTATTGGTTTAAATCTGCAATTCCTTCTTCATCAACTAATACTAACTTCCAAGCCTCTTTTTCTGTATCGCTTGATATTTGCTCAAAATATATATCAGCATCTTTTAAAGCTTGCTTTAAACCAGAATAATCATCAACTGCTCCATCAAAAGAAACGATTTTGCTCTCTTTATTAAATGAGTTATAAACATTCAATGCTTTTGCAATATTTTGTCCTGTGATATCAGGAGTTTCACCTACAATCATAGTCTTTTTAAAGTTTTCATTAAACGAAGATTTTTGCTCTGGCTGTGGCTCATCCACTTGCTCGGCTACTTGGCTACTTTCTCCTTGCGGTTCTTCTTGTGAGCTATTTCCGCTAAATGCTACCATGCTGAAAAACGATACGATAAATGCTAACACTACTAATCCTACAATTGTCGATAAAAACATCTTTTTAATTTTTGCTTTAGATTTTAACTTCATATTCTTTATTTTCCTCTTTTTTTATATGGGTATATCCCAATTATTTATTTTTTTATAGTTCCTTGATATACTTATCCAATTTATCAAGCCTTTTTCCATTATATATTAGCATCATCGATGTTTACAACAATAATTATTAAATATTTAATGAATTTTTACATATTTGTGTTATACTATGCTTGCTTTAAATTTTTAAGGGCAGTTAAAAATTTATAAATAAATTTTAAGAGGTTAGTAATGAAAAAAATCAGTGTACAATTTTTAGTTAGGGCGGCGATTATCGCTGCTGTATATGCGGCACTCACAATCCTGCTCGCTCCAATAAGTTATGGATTCATGCAAGTAAGAGTATCAGAAGCTCTATGTATCTTGCCATTTTTTACAACAGCGGCAGTTCCTGGTCTATTTATCGGATGTATAATAGCAAACTTATACGGTGGGCTTGGAATTTTGGATATAGTTTTAGGAAGCCTTGCAACTTTGATTGCGGCATATATGACTTCAAAAATAAAAAACAAATGGCTTGCACCACTACCAGCAGTTATAGTTAATGCAGTTATAATAGGAGCAATGCTTTTCTATCTACAATTAGCTCCACTTCCAATATGGATGTTTATGTTATATGTTGGGGTAGGACAACTTATAGCTTGTTATGGAATCGGAATGCCACTTTTATTTCTTCTTCAAAAGTATAAGATTAAGCTGTTTAACTAAAATATAATTCATCTAAATTTCCGCCTATGGCGGATTTTTTTTTACAATTTATCATATGGCATAGAGTATTTTCAAATCTAAAAGTTATCCACATTTTAAAATAAATAGGGGACAAATTTCACTTTCAACTTATTATATTTAGTATTTTTGCTCCACTTTTAGGGGAGCTGTCAAGCGTATGCTTGGCTGAGGGGTTAAAAAAAGGAGCAAGATATATTCTTACTCCCTTAATGTATTTATCATTTATTATTCGTTATCTGTTCCATCTTGCTCAGCAGCAGCTTCAGCTACTTCAATAAGCTTATCGATTCCAGCATCAACAACGGCCACTCCATCAGCTTTAGCTTCTTCAACTGATTCAGCAACTGTTTCACCATCAATAACTTCATCTTCATCCTCGCCTTTAGGAACTTTTGCAATACATACAACTTTTATATCATCAGCAACGCGCATGATTCTTACACCTTGAGCTGACCTTCCAAAAGTACTAATCTCAGCAGTCTGCATACGTATGATTATTCCAGCATCATTGATTATCATAATATCTTCACTACCATCAACAATTTTAAGTCCAACCATCTTACCAGTTTTTTCTGTGATATTTATAGTTTTAACTCCAACACCACCACGAACTTGAGATCTATATTCCTCTTGCTTAGTACGTTTACCAAATCCATTTTCTGTGATAACTAAGATATTACTATCCTCTTTAACAACAGCCGCATCAACAAGCTCATCTTCACCTTTTAGAGTTATTGCTTTAACACCCATTGCTGTTCTTCCCATTGGACGAACATATTTTTCATCGAATCTTATTGAAATACCATTTCTAGATCCTACGATAATATCATCATTCTGCTCAGTTTGGAAAACTGTTATTAGTTCATCGTCATCTCTAAGACCGATTGCTCGAAGTCCACTCTGACGAATTTTTATATACTCTGTCATCGAAGTCTTTTTTACAAATCCTTTTTTCGTGATCATTGTCAAACATGAATCCTCGTTATAGTCAACAACAGGGAATACGCTTGTAATCTTTTCATCCGGATCAAGTGCCAATAAGTTAACAATCGCCATTCCTTTTGCTGTTCTTCCTGACTCTGGAATCTCATAACATTTTTTACGATATACGTTTCCTTTTGTAGAGAAGAATAAAAGCTCACTGTGTGTTGATGTTACAAAAACATTTTCAGCAAAGTCATTTTCTCTTGTGGAAAGACCAGCAATACCACGACCACCACGGCGCTGAGTTCTATAAGTATCAGCCGCAATACGCTTTACATATCCATAGTGAGTAAGTGTAACTGTCATATCCTCTTCTTGGATAAGCTCATCCAAGTCGATTTCATTTTCAGCAAATGTAATTTCAGTTCTTCTATCATCTTGATATTTTTCTTTTACTTCAATAAGCTCTTTTTTTATTATATCGATAACCATTTGTGGATTATCAAGAATACTTTGTAAGTATTCAATTTTCTTTAATAGTGCATCATATTCCGCAACAATCTTATCACGCTCAAGACCAGTTAGCCTTGCAAGTCTCATATCCAATATCGCTTGAGATTGCTTATCAGAAAGCTCAAATCTTTCAATCAAAGTAGCTTTTGCTGTTGAAACATCTTTAGAGCCACGAATAATACTAACAACTTCGTCTATATTATCAAGTGCAATTAGCAATCCTTCTAAGATATGTGCTTTTGCTTTAGCTTTTTCTAAATCATAACGAGTTCTTCTTTCAATAACTTCTTTTTGATGAGCTATATAATGATAAAGAACTTCTCTAAGGTTAAGCACCTTTGGCTCTCCATTAACTAGAGCAAGCATGATTATTCCAAAAGTATCTTGCATTTGAGTGTGTTTATACAATCTGTTAAGCACGATATTCGCATTCATATCACGCTTTAGCTCGATTACAATACGCATACCATCTTTATCAGACTCATCACGAAGATCAGAAATACCTTCAAGTTTCTTTTCAGAAACTAAATTAGCTATTTTTTCTATCAAATTCGCTTTATTAACCTGATATGGAAGCTCTGTTACGATGATTCTTGCTTTATTATCTTTATATTGATCGATCTCAGCCTTTGCACGAACTGAAACTTTTCCTCTTCCAGTAGTATAAGCTCTGCGTATACCAGAAACACCCATTGCTATTCCGCCAGTAGGAAAATCTGGACCAGTTATATGCTCCATCAACTCATCGACTTCTATTTCAGGATTATCCAGCATTGCGATTGTTCCATTTATAACTTCGCCTAAGTTGTGCGGAGGAATATTTGTCGCCATTCCAACTGCAATACCACCAGAACCATTGACCAAAATATTTGGATATTTTGATGGTAATACTGTTGGTTGCATCAAAGTTTCATCAAAGTTCGGATAAAAATCCACAGTGTTTTTATCTATATCACGAAGAAGCTCCATAGAAATCTTAGAAAGCTTCGCTTCTGTATATCTCATCGCCGCCGCAGAGTCACCATCTACTGATCCAAAGTTACCATGACCTTGAACTAGCATATGACGAATTGAGAAATCTTGTGCCAATCTTACCATTGCATCATAAATCGATGAGTCGCCATGTGGGTGATATTTACCCATAGTATCTCCAACGATACGTGCTGATTTACGGAATGGCTTTTCTGGCGAAAGTCCAAGCTCTGTCATTGAGTATAAAATTCTTCTGTGAACAGGTTTAAGTCCATCTCTTACATCAGGAAGCGCACGGTTGATTATTACCGCCATCGCATATGATATAAAAGATTTTTTCATCTCTTGTTCTATATCTACATTAATAATTCTACTTTTATTATTTTCTTTATCCAATTTATTCACCTATTCTTCTTAAACGTCTAAGTTTGATACTAGTTTTGCGTTTTGTTCAATAAACTCTCTTCGCGGCTCAACATTATCACCCATCAATATTGTAAAGATTTCATCCGCTTCAATAGCATTTTCTAATGAAACTTTTAACAATGTTCTTTTTTCTGGATCCATTGTTGTTTCCCAAAGTTGATCTGGATTCATCTCTCCAAGTCCTTTATATCTTTGAAGAACAAAATCTTTTCCATTCTCTTCAAAAAACTCTTCCAATTCCTCGTCACTATAAAGATAAGTGATTTTCTTTCCTTTAGAAAGTTTATAAAGTGGGGGTTGAGCTATAAAAACATGACCATTTTCAATAAGCTCTCTCATATATCTATAAAAGAAAGTTAGAATCAAAATACGAATATGACTTCCATCTACATCAGCATCAGTCATACATATTATCTTTTTATATCTTAGTTTTTCAGTATCAAACTCTTCTCCAATTCCTGCACCAAAAGCAGTCGCCATTGACTTTATCTCTTCATTAGCAAGAGCCTTATCACGACGAGTTTTTTCAACATTAAGAATCTTTCCTTTTAGAGGCAAAATAGCTTGATATCTTCTATCCCTACCTTGCTTTGCAGATCCACCAGCAGAGTCACCCTCAACCAGATATATTTCGCATTTATCCGCATCTTTTTCACTACAATCGGATAATTTACCTGGCAGCGCCGATGATTCAAAAACAGATTTTCGTCTTGTCATCTCGCGAGCTTTTTTAGCCGCTTCTCTTGCTCTTTTTGCAGTTAAACATTTATTGATTACAGCTCTTGCAATCTGAGGTCTTTCTTCAAGATAAGCTTTTAGACCTTGAGTTACAGCAGAATCTACCATAGGTCTAATATCAGCATTACCGAGTTTTGTTTTTGTCTGACCCTCAAATTGTGGATCCATAAGTTTTACACTGATAACGCATGTTAAACCCTCTCTGATATCATCACCGGAAAGGTTTTCTGATTTATCTTTAATATAATTAAATCTTCTCGCATATTCGTTGATAACACGAGTTAATCCAGATTTAAAACCAAGTAAGTGAGCTCCACCCTCGTGAGTTGAAATATTGTTTGCAAATGAAAATACAGTATCGTTATATCCTTCGTTATATTGCATAGCAATCTCAACACTTGATGTATCTTTCTTTCCAGTAAAATATATAACATCCTCAAAAATAGGTGTTTTATTTTTATTTAAGTATTCAACAAAAGAAATGATTCCACCTTCATAGTAAAACTCAAGCTCACGCTCTTTTTCTGGTCTTTCATCAGTTAGTTTAATCGCAATTCCTTTATTTAGAAAAGCAATCTCTCTAAGTCTAGATTTTAGCGTATCAAAACTATACGTTACTGATTCAAAAATCGTATCGTCTGGATAGAAAACCGTTTCTGTTCCTGAATAATCAGCTTCACCTACAACCGCAACATCCGCTTGTGGTATGCCTTTTTTATATATCTGTTGATAATTTTTTCCTTCACGCCTAACATTAACAGTAAGCTCATTTGAAAGAGCATTAACAACACTTACACCAACACCGTGAAGACCTCCAGATACTTTATATCCATCTCCACCAAACTTTCCGCCTGCATGAAGTTTTGTATGAACCAATTCTAGCGTCGAAATTCCAGCTGTTGGATGGATTCCCGTTGGAATACCACGTCCATTATCTGTAATTCTAATACCATTGTCATCTAAAATTGAAACCGTTATTAGACTACAATGACCCGCCATAGCTTCATCGATTGAATTGTCAACAACTTCATAAACGAGATGATGAAGACCTCGAATATCAGTTGAGCCAATATACATTCCAGGTCTTTTTCTAACTGGCTCTAAGCCTTCGAGTACCTGAATCTGTGACTCATCATAAACTTTATTACTTTCCATAAAATAACTTCCTTTACACTATAAATTATTATCCCATTTTAAACTTTCAAAATTTTCGATATTTAACGAATATTCTTTTATATTTTTCTCTGATCGTTTAAAAAGAGTTTTTGATGAAATTGGTGAATAATATAACACTAAATTATTATCCAAATTTTTGGTTTTTCCACCGACAAAATTATCCGTGAAATTATTTAATAATATTACTGATTTTATTTCTTGATTATATACATCTATTACCTTTGCTTTTTTTTTAATTTCATTCAAAAAGCAAATGCTATCTTTATTATTTTTACATTCATTGTAATCCAATATAAACTCTATATCTTGTGTAAAAACTATTTGATCATTTCCTAAATGCAATAACATATTTATCCCTCTTCGCACCTTATATATTATATACAATTATTGACGATTTAAAAAGGGTAAATAGTGAATTTTTTTATAATAACGTAAAATTTTTATGTTTTAAGCATTATAATGCAAAAATAGACTCAAATAACTAAATTTAAAAAATATCTTTTAAATCAGTTATTTTTTTTGTTATTTAATATTAGAATCGATTTCTATGATATTTGCATCCTTTACTAAATAAAAACTGTGTGGGATTTTAATATTCAATTTTATAGCCGTTGTAATAAAAACTTGAGTGTCTTCTAATAGCTCACAAAGCTGTGCTTGTCTTGACCCATCAAGCTCAGAAAAAACATCATCCAATACTAAAACTGGTTGTTCATTAGTTTTTTCTTTTATTATATTTAATACCGCCAATTTGTATGCAAGCATTAAAGTTCTCTGTTGACCTTGTGAACAAAAGTTTTTAGCTTCTTTTCCATCCAACATGAATATAAAATCCTCTTTATGTGGACCAAAGAAAGATTTCTTATATAATATTTCTTTTTCAATATTCTCATTTATTTTTAATAAAAATGTGCTTTCAATATCAACCAAATCTACACATGGTTTATATTCAATATGTGCATTTCTTTCTTCTTGTGCAAGAAAATTATATATATTTTTAAAATCTTCACTTATTTGAACTATAAAAGCTTTTCTAAAAGTTATGATATTTTTAACGCATTTTGAAAGCTGCTCGTTATATACAAAAATCAATTCCTTTTTCTCTGGTGAAATATTAGATTTTAACAGCTTATTTTTTTCCGCTAAAATCTTTAAATAATTCCTTAGTTCAAAATAATACGATTTTCTTATCTTTGAAATTTCTACATCCACCAATTTTCTACGAAGACCAGGGGACTCTTTTATAGCTTTTATATCTTCAGGTGTAAATGCAATACATGAAAAGTTTCCAAAAAGATCTCCCAATTTTCTAATAGGCATATAATTTATACTAAAACTCTTTTTTCCATCGGTTTTTATAACAGCTTCTTCAACATTATTTCCAGCTACTGTTTGATAAGTAGCATTGATATATGCAAAATCATGATCAAAATTTATTAAATCTCTATCACTTTTTGTACGAAATGATTTTCCAGTACTCAAGTAATAAATCGCTTCAGCGATATTTGTTTTACCTTGAGCATTTTTTCCATACAATATGTTTATACCATTTATCGGTTCAATGGTTTCATCTTTATAATTCCTATAATTTTTCAGATTTAAATTTTTTATATACAATTTTTCTTCTCCTAGAGTACTCGATACATTTATTTTCTCAATTTACAAAACGCTTAAAAAAATAGTACTTTTACTTTTGTCATTTAATAAATTGATTAATATGACCCCAAAAATAAAAATACTATTACATATTTAATTAAATTAATTAGTCTTGCTGGCTAAATAGGGCAATACTACATTTTGCTATTTGACATTTCTATCTTGGATGCACAGGCAATATAAGATATAAGAAAGATGCATCCATATCAGATCTAATAACACATGGACTAATATTGGTGTTAAACTCCATTATTATTTCTTCTGTGTCAATAACTTTTAGTGCATCAATAAGATATTTAGAATTAAATGAAATCTCAATATCTTTTCCTTCTAAATATATATCAACTATCTCAGCAGCATTTCCATTTTCTGAAGCAGAAGTAATAAGCAGTGTTTTATCTTCAATACTGAATTTTACAACTTTTTCATTTTGACTTTTTGCTAAGATTGATGCTCTTTCGACACTACTATATATATCTTCTGTTTTTAATATTATCTTAGATTTATATTCCTTCGGCAATATTGAACGGTACTTTACAAAATCACCTTCTAATATTCTAGAAAATATTTTCGTTTCTTTTGTTTTTATATAACAGATATTATCTGTAATATGGAAGTTAACCATATTATCACTTTCATCTAAAATCTTATATATTTCTCGAAGACTAGTAGCTGGTATAACAGCTTTTTCATTTTCTGTTTCCATATCTAAAACTTTTTTTACTTTTGCTAATCTATAAGCATCAAGTGATACAACATTCAATGTATTATCTTCAATCTCAAATAATATACCTGTTAATATTCCTTTTGATTCTGATACCGCAGCAGAAAAAATTGTTGAACTTATCATATTTTTAAGTACTGCTTCTTCCATAACAATTGGTTTAGACTCTGATACATTAGGAAGATTAGGAAACTCACTATCATCCATTACTATCAAAAATGCTTTTGAATGTAAGTTTGATATTTTAAGTCTATTATCATCTTCTAATTTAAAATCAATTAAGCCAGAAGAATATTTTGAAAGTACTTCATAGAACACTCTAGAACCAATAAGCAATTGACCTTCGTTTATAACTTCACCTGAAATCTTTGTTTCTATTGATAATGAAAGATTAGTTGTTTTCAAAATAATCTCATCTTGCTTAGCTATTATTAGTACACCTTCTAATGCTGGTTTGATATTTTTAGGTGCAACTGCTTTATGTGCGACATTAAGGGCTTTTATTATATCCTCTTTATCGCATTTAAAATGAATATTCATGGATTGTCTCCTTATATTATATTATTATATATCTATTTAAGTAGTAATAGTAGTAGTAGGGGGTGTTGATAGTGTGGACAACTTGATTTTACCTCATAGTACCGCCTATTATCGAAGTTTTTGCTTGTTTATAAAATCCATTTATTATGACAACAACTTGTATAAAAGTATCTGATAACCTGTTTAACAATTAATAAATATAAAATTTTTAGTTTTTTTATACACGTTTATCAATAAGTTATACAGTTTTAATAAACAAGAAACTCATATGTTATCAACAACTTATCTACATATTATATATACTACTTATATTAATTACTCTTTACTTTATTTATTAAATCACTTATTGTCATTTTTAAATCATTGCTCTTTTTAATATCTATTGCAATCTTCTTACATGCATGCATAACTGTTGTGTGGTCTCTTCCACCAAACACACTACCAATTTTAGGCAATGAATAATCTGTTAAGTCTCTCATAATATACATTGCAATCTGTCTTGGATATGATATCTCTCTAGATCTATTAGGTCCTTTTATATCATCTATTGTTACATCATAATAATCACATACGATTTCGATGATGTTTTTTGGATAAATTATTTTAACATCTGATTTAAAGAAATCTTTAAGAAGTTTTTCAGCAGTACTTATATCAATCTTTGATTTGTTTAATCTAACAAAAGCAAATACTTTTTGTAGAGCACCTTCAAGTTGTCTAATATTAGTCATGCTTTTTTCTGCAATAAAACTCAAAATCTCTTCATCAATTTCATAATGGAAGTTTTCTTTAGTTCTAAGACTATTATATTTTTTCTTTAAGATAGCCATTCTTGTTTCATAATCTGGTGGTTGAATGTCTGCTAGTAATCCCCACTGGAATCTAGAAGAAAGTCTTTCCTCCAATGTTGGTATATCTTGTGGTGGTTTATCTGAAGAAATTATAATCTGTTTATTGGATTCATATAGTGCATTGAAAGTGTGGAAAAATTCTTCCTGTGTGCTTTCTCTTCCTGCAATAAATTGGATATCATCAATAAGTAGAAGATCTACATTTCTATATTTATCTCTAAATTCAGTATTTTTGTTTGTTTGAATAGATGAAATAAGTTCATTCATAAATGATTCGGAAGTAACATATACGATGTTTGCTTCTGGGATATGCTTTTGAACGTAATTAGCAGTCGCCTGCATCAAGTGAGTTTTACCTAAACCAACACCACCATATATAAAAAGTGGATTATAAGTTAAACCAGGAGCTTCTGCAACAGCAACGCTTGCTGCATGTGCAAATTTATTACTATTACCTACGACGAAGTTTTCAAATGAATAATATGGGTTAAGTCGAATATTTTTTGCTGATTCTGAAGTTTTTTTATTTTCGGTTACATCAATAATAGAAATTTCATCATTTGTCATAACTAATATCTCAAAATTTTGATTTATTGGATATTCATTTTCTTTTGCACAACTATAAAGACATTCCTTTATTATACTCGAATATCTTTCATTTATAACTTTTTTATGAACTTCACTTGAAGCTTCAAAATAAAATGAATTATCCTCTTGTTTTATTGGCTTAATTTCTTTGATCCACGTGTCGAATCCTAAAAATTCTACCTTTGTTTTTAAATCAATCATCGTGTGTTCCCACAGAGACGAAAAGTTAGACATGACTACCTCCATATATTGTGGATAAAATTTGAGTTAACCACAATATGTCGAGGTTTATCCACAAAAATCACCAGTTTTTCAACAAAAAACGCCTATAAAGCGAAAAAAAATAGTAAAAATAAAAATTATCCACATTTTTATCCACAGCCTGTGGTAAAAAAAAGGTAGGGCACTTTTATTTTTAATCTACAATTAATATAACACAATAGGGCTAAGTTAACAACAAAAAATGACTTAAAATATGAAAAAAAGCAAATAAATTTAAGTATTATAAAAATGCGTAATTATCGAGATTTACAGCTAAAATAAAGATTAATAGTTAACAATGTTATTCTTTATTGACATGCCTAAGCGTATAAACTATAATGTAGTAGTATTTTTACGTGTATTGATAAATAGGATATTGGTTTTTGGTAGTTATCAATCAAAAATTAGTTTTTAACCAATATTTGATTATATAAAATTAGCGAGGTAATAATTAAAATGGCAAAAATGACGTTCCAGCCTAAAAATAGGCAAAGAAGTAAGGTACATGGTTTCAGAAAAAGAATGAAAACAAAATCTGGTAGAAATGTACTTGCAAGAAGAAGAACAAGAGGAAGAAAATCTCTTTCTGCTTAACAAATAGTTTTTATCAAAGTCCGTTTTTATGGTAATTCATAATTTTAAAAAATGTTATTTTTTGCTTATAATAATATTAGCGATGATATTTATTTAATTATGAATTGGTTTTATAAAAACGGCTTTGTTATATGAACTAAAAAAATTAAACGCTTGGATGTATATTATTTTGGATAGAAATTATTCTTTAAAAAAAAACAAAGAGTTTTCATATGTTTATAGAAGAGGAAAATCTGTCGCAAATAAGAATCTTGTTTTAATCTATGTGAAAAAAAGAACCGATGGTTTAAAGATTGGTTTTTCAGTCAGTAAAAAAGTTGGAAATGCTGTTGTTAGAAATTTGACAAAAAGAAGATTGAAAGAAGCATTTTCTAGTATAATGGATGATGTTGAAAAAAACACACTTATTGTCTTTATTGCAAGACCTACAATCACTAGTTTAGATTATCAAGGCGTTTTGAAAAATGTGAAACACGTATTAAAAAGGGCAGACTTGTTTATCGATAAGCCCAAAAAGAAAATTTAGGATTTATAAGAGTAGGGTATAATAACCATATTGCTTATAAATGTTGCAAAGTAAATATGTGGACTCGAGAAACATTTACTTACCATAAAAATATTTTGCAAAGCAGCACAGGTTTAGTAATTGATAACTATTTAAGATATAAATGTGAAATATCTTAAATAAGACTAAGTTTGATAAAAAACATGAATTAGAATAACAGCGATATATGTGTGGGAAGGGATTATATACTGACTACAAATTGTATACGCAAATGAATACCAAGCTTGCTAGACAACATGAAAAAGAATAACAGCGATATATATGTGGAAAGAGATTATATATTGACCGCAAATTGTATACGCAAATGAATACCAAGCTTGCTAGACAACATGAAAAAGAATAACAGCGATATATGTGTGGGAAGAGATTATATACTGACCGCAAAATAATATACGCAAATGAATACCAAGCTTGCTTGGGAAAGAGATGAAGATTTGATTAAGAAATCTTTGATACTGCTGATAGACTTTTATAAAAAAGCAATTTCACCATACTTGCCAGATGCATGTAGGTTTACACCAACATGTTCGCAGTATGCAAAACAGGCCCTTCAAAAACATGGGGTTATTAAAGGTGGCTGGCTTGCTCTTTATAGAGTTTTAAGATGTAACCCTTTTGGTAAGGGTGGGTATGACCCAGTTCCGTAACATATAAAAATAGGAGGAAACAACTTTGGGTGTTTTTTATAACAATTTTATTTCGAAATTTTTTCTAGAAGTATTTTACTTTTTGGGGGATATTTTCAATGACTATGCTATTGCTATTATAATTTTGACGATTGCGATTAGAGTGGCTATGATTCCTTTGGACATTCAACAAAAGAAAAGTTCAAGAGCGATGGCAAAGGTTCAACCGCAACTTAAAGACCTACAAAAAAGATTTGCTAATAACCAAGCAAAACTTCAACAAGCACAAAAAGAATTATATGCAAGAGAAAACGTAAAGCCTATGGCTGGATGTTTACCTATGCTTATTCAGCTTCCAATATTCTTTGCTTTCTTTGGTTCACTTAGAGTTTTGTCAAGTGATCAAACGATAACATTACTTATGGATGCTATTAATAATGGTGCTGCAAGTGTCCAATTGCCTAGTTGGCTTTGGGTTAACAACTTCTGGCAGCCAGACTCTGGACTAGCAGATATTTTACCTGGAATTAAAGATTTCCAATCTTTCTTGGTACAAAATGCAAAAGATATATCTCCACAAACTTTCTCATTATTACAAAGTGAAGGAATATTAAACTTTACATCTAGTGGAATCGAAGTTTCTTCTTCATACGATACTATTATGAATGAAATTATCGTGGCTAATGGAAAAAGTGGATTTAAGAATGGATGGTTCTTATTGCCACTATTAGCTGGAGCTTCATTGTTTGTTCAGCAACATATAAACAATAAAATAAACCCAGCAATGTCAGAGCAACAAGGTGGAAAAATGATGCTTTATTTCTTCCCAGTATTTTCGATATATATCTGTGTTATCTCATCTGCAGCTTTCTCAATCTATTGGGTAACAGCAAATATATATGCATTAGGTCAATTACTTATAACTAATAAGATTTTGGGCGATAAAGAAAAGAAGGAAGCACAAAACGTAATTGTTCGATAGAAAATAAGCATTTATTATAATATAGATAATATAAGAAAGGAGCTTTGAGTATGGAAGAATATTTGGCAAAAGGTAAGACAGTTGATGAAGCTATATCACTTGGTCTTAAAGAGATGGATCTTTCTTTAGACGAAGTTGAAATTGATATAATCGAAGATGGGTCTGGTATGTTTGGATTTTCTAAAGCAAAAGTTCTACTTACAAAAAAAAGCGGACTAGGAAAAAGAGCAGAGGACTTCTTATCAACAGTATTTTCAAAAATGAACATTGCAACAAACTTGGATATTGAGGAAAAAGAAGATTCAATATCAATTGATATTGTAGGATCAAATTTAGGTGTTTTAATCGGACATCGTGGAGAAACATTGGATGCACTTCAATATTTAACAAGCTTAGTTGTAAACAAGGGTAGCGATACAGAATATAAGAGAATCTTTCTTGATACTGAAAATTACAGACAAAAGAGAGAAATTGCTCTTAAAAAACTTGCTAATAAACTAGCAAGAAAAGTTGTTGATACTAATAGGCGAGTTAGACTTGAGCCTATGAACCCTTATGAGCGAAGAGTGATTCATGCAACGCTTCAAGATTATCCCAAGATTAGGACTTATAGTAAAGGCGACGAGCCAAACAGAAACGTTGTTATTGAAAAAGTAAGATAGTTTTAAAGGATAGCCAATTTAAACGGTTATCCTTTTTTTATTGGCTTTTAATAGCAAATTATTTATGACTATGGTATTTTATGTATCATAATCAAGTATATTTTGTTATAATAGTGGCGATAAAAAGAGAGAAGAGGTAAAATGTATTGAGAGAAGTTTTTTTAAGTATTACTCGTGATACCGTAAGTTTTTATGATCTGGCGATGGATAAGCTTGATGATATTGTGATATTTATAATCCAGATTATTCTTATAATAATAGTTGCTAAGATTGTTATCGTTATATTGAACAAGTTTGTTAGAAATGTTATCTTTAATGATAAGCTACAAAAAAAGATGGACCAGCTTGATAAAAAAGATAAGATTTCTAATTTATCAGAAAAGAAAAAGGAATCGATCATATCACTATCAAAAAGTATAATAAGCTTTGTGGTTTGGTTTTTAGCAATAGCATCTATATTAGAAAAAATGGGTTTGGGTGTTTCGGTTGGAAGCTTAATGGCAACTGCTGGTGTTGGTGGAATTGCAATCGCATTTGGCGCACAGGACTTGGTCAAAGATGTTGTTGCGGGTGGTTTTTTATTTGTCGAAGGACAATATGAAATCGGTGATATAGTAGAGCTTGCGGGTATTCGTGGAACTGTTGAGATTATCAATATGAGAAATACTAGCGTTAGAGCTTATACTGGTGAATTGGTTACCATTCCAAATGGTATAATAGATAAAGTAACGAATTATTCGAGAGGTTTCAATATGGCAATTTTGGATATTGGAGTCGCATATGAAGAGGATATTGTAAATGCATCAAAGTCAATACTTGCAACTGCGCATGAATACAAGCAAAATAACTCCTGTGTTTTGAAAGATCCAGTATATGTTGGGGTTGTAAATCTTGGTAATAGTGATGTTGTACTTAGAACCACTGTAAAAGTATCTGCTGGGAACAAATGGCAGGTTGAACGTGATTTGCGTCAGAATATTAAAACTAACTTTGATAAAGAAGGGATTGAAATCCCATATCCAAGGACTGTGATTATCAATGGAAAATAAAGATCAAAAGATAAAAGACAATAAGCCTGAATATAATTTAGGCGATGTGGTCATAATGAAAAAACCTCATCCTTGTGGATGTGATAGATGGAAAATCATACGTGTGGGCATGGATTATAAATTAAAATGCCTAAAATGTGATCGTCTAATTATGTTGCCATATCGAAAATTTATTAAAGGTGTAAAGAGGAGAGTTACTAGTGAATAAACATGGAAAATTTGTACCTGAGAGAATATCACGTGAGCCTAAAAAGAATAAGAAAGAGGAGAATGAGTTCTTGAGTTGGACTTTCTCACTAATAATTGCAGTTGCAATCGCTTTGATGTTAAGGCTGTTTATTTTTGATTTTGTTGTTATCGAAGGAAGCTCGATGGAGCCAACACTTTCGTCTGGACAAATCGTGTTTGTAGAAAAATTGAGTTATAAATTCGATGAGCCTGACAAGGGTGATGTGATAATCTCTAAATATAATAACGAGAAGAAGAATTATGTTAAACGTGTTATTGCAAATTCTAATGACGAAATCAAAATTGAAGAGGGTGAGCTTTTTGTAAACGATCATCAGCTTATTGAGCCTTATATAAAAGAAAAGATGATAGGCGATATGGAAAACTTTATTGTACAAAACGATAGTGTCTTTTTAATGGGTGATAATCGTAATAATTCATTGGATTCTAGAATTGTTGGCAGCATTGATCTTGGTCTTGTTAGAGGAAAAGCTTTGATAGTCGTTTGGCCATTTAGTGAATTTGGTCGGTTCGAGGGTAAATAAATGAATAATCATTAGAAAAATCATATTAAAACTTCTGTTTAACAATTTATATTTGCAGGAGTTTTTTTTTATTAACTATTTTGTATGTCTATGTGGTATAAAGATTATAATAGTAATATAGTAAAGTTTGATAATATTGTAAAAAGGAGTTTTGAATTTATGGGTAAATGTGGATTGTTTGATGTTGTAGGCCCTGTGATGATTGGACCATCTAGCTCACATACTGCTGGTGCGGCAAAGATCGGATATATCGCCAGAAAAATATATGGCAAAGAAATATTCAAAGCTAATTTTTACTTGCATGGATCTTTTTATAAAACGCATAAAGGTCATGGAACCGACAGAGCACTTCTTGGTGGGGTGATGCTTTTTAAACCAGATGATGAGCGAATTAAATATTCATTTGATATTGCCAAGGAAAAGGGTATAGAGTTTTCCTTCAGTGAGATTGATTTGGGCGATGTTCATCCAAACTCGGTTATGGTAGAGCTTTTCGGTGTTGATGGAAAAGTATATAAAATTGTTGGGTCTTCCATCGGTGGGGGAATGGCTGTTATCACAAAAATCAATAGCAGTGATGTTGAGATGACATGTGAGTATACAACGCTTATAACAAAACACTATGATAAACCAGGTGCAATTGCAACCATAACATCAATATTAGCTGATTATAATATCAATATCGCATTTATGAAAGTTTTCCGTCATCAAAAAGGCGAAACGGCTAGATTGATGGTAGAAATAGATGGTGAATTTTCAACTGAAGTAATTGAGAAAATACGAGCACTTGATATTATTATGCAAGCCCAGTTTGTTGATAGCTTAAAATTATAATTAAATATGCGAGATTAAAAATAAAGGCGAATGCAAAAAGTATACGCATCAATAAGTCTGAGCTTAGCTCAGCAATTTGTGGACAGCTTAAAATTATAATTAAATATGCGGGATTAAAAATAAAGGTGAATACAAAAAGTCTACGCATCAATAAGTCTGAGCTTAGCTCAGCAATTTGTTGATAGCTTAAAATTATAATTAAATATGCGTGATTTAAAATAAAGGTGAATGCAAAAAGTATATGCATCAATAAGTCTGAGTTTAGCTCAGCAGTTTGTGGATAGCTTTAAATTATAATTAGATATGCGAGATTAAAAATAAAGGTGAATACAAAAAGTGTAAGCATCAATAAGACCTAGCTTTGCTCGGGGGGATAAAAGATATGATTATTAATAAAAGTAGCGATGTTATTGAACTATGTGTGCAAAAGGATTTATCAATCTGGGAGCTTGCACTTGAATATGAATCACTAAATAGCGATCTATCAAAAGAAGATATATACAATAAGATGAGCAATAATTTTTTGCTTATGAAAGAGTCAATTGAAAACGGTCTAAAAAATAATGACGATAGCCCTATAAAACCCAAGATGTTTTCTGGCTATGGTAAAAAGATGCTTGATTATTATGATAAGGGCGATACAGTCAGCGGAAATATTACAGCAAAAGCGATAACTTATGCGCTAAGCGTTATGGAAGTAAACTGCTCAATGGGAAAAATTGTCGCATGTCCAACTGCTGGTTCTTGCGGTGTAGTTCCTGCGGCACTTATGGTTGTTCTAGAAAATCATAAACTATCAGAGGACGATGCAGTAAAAGCTCTTTTTGTATGTGGGATTATGGGAAGTATTATTGCAAAAAATGCATCACTTTCTGGTGCGGCTTTGGGATGTCAGGCAGAGATCGGCTCGGCGGCGGCGATGGCGGCTGGTGCAATTGTCTTTTTAAAAGGCGGAACGCCAAAGATGGTTTTTGATGCTGGGGCTATTGCTCTTAAAAACCTTTTGGGTTTGGTGTGTGATCCTGTTGCTGGCTTGGTGGAGGTTCCATGTGTAAAACGAAATGCAATAGGGGTTAGCAATGCACTGATCTGTGCCGATATGGTGCTGGCTGGGATTCAATCAGTTATTCCTTTTGATGAAGTTGTAATGGCGATGGATAAAGTCGGAAAGTCTATGCCAACTACTCTTCGCGAAACAGCAGAGGGCGGAGTTGCGGATACACCTACGGCTAAAGCTCTTGCTAAAAAACTGATGGGTAAATAAAAGGATTTAAAATTCTAAGCAGTTATTGGATTGAAACTGATAACTGCTTTTTTTTGTATGATAAATTCAACTTACATTTAATTATATTATTTTACAAAAAAAATTCTGTCTTGCGAATAATTATAGTTTCTGATAGCATATATATTGATGTAACTGCTGATTAAATTTAAGTGAGTAGTTATAAATTTAATATTTATGAGAGGAGAAAATAATGTTTAAAAAAGAAAACTTAACCGTACCAAATTTTTTATCACTGAGTCGTGTATTATTCATACCGCTATTATTGTATTTTGTAAATAACGATATGCGACTAGCTTTCACTATTGGTTATATAATAATCGCTTTCACAGATTTTTTTGATGGAAAGATTGCAAGAAAGTTTAACCAATGTACGGAGATTGGAAAAGTCATGGACTCATATTGTGATTTGGCTTTTTATCTGTCAACGGCTTATTATATCTATAAGCTATATCCATTACATCTATCAAAGAACTTACCGATGTTTATTGCACTCGTCTGCATAATCGCTTTATCTTTGATTGTTGCGATGATAAAAATCGGAAAACCAGTTATGATGCATACTTGGCTGTTAAAAATACCATCTGCACTGATTACCGCTTATGTTCTGTTTGCATATTTTGTGGATACACCTATTGCATTTACTGTGGTTGTTTCGGTTTATATGCTTGGATTTTTAGAGTCAATAGTAATATTTATAAAGTATGGCGATATCGATCCAGATTCTGCTTCTATGTTTCATGTTAAGATGAGAGAGATAGCAGAGGAAACAGTATAATTTATTAGGCATAAACTTGACAAAGAAGTTTATAATAAAAAAGGCTTTTATCGGAACTTATCCAATAGAAGCCTTTTTGCTATTTATTTAATGCTTACATTTTTTCTGGTGTTTCAACTCCGATTAAGTATAGTCCAGTTTTGATAACGTTTTTGACCGCTGATGCTACCATCAACCTTGCACACGATGCGCTTTCGTTCTCGTCGATAATCTTGTGTTCGAAATAGAACTTGTTGAAAGCCTTAGCAACTTCGATAACACTTTTTGTTATAAAATATGGTTCATTCTTATCGAGTGCAGATTTAATCGCAACAGGGAATTTAGAAAGTGCTTTTGCAACTATAAATGCCTCATCATTATCAAGCGCACTAAAATCTGGTGTAGTTTTTAAAATATCAGCTCCACGTGAAACAAGTGAGTTACATCTTACATAAGTGTATTGAGCATAAGGTCCAGTTTCACCCTCAAAGTTTAGCACTCTATCCCATGAGAATGTTACATCTTTGATTCTGCCTTGAGATAGTACGCTGAACACAACAGCACCGATTCCAACCATTCTTGCAATATCGTCTTTTTCATCAAGATCAGGGTTTTTACTCTCGATAATCTCTTTTGTTTTTTCCACAGCTTTTGCTAAAACATCCTCTAAGAAAACGATTTTACCTTTTCTTGTAGAAAGTGTTCCATCTTCGAGTGATACCATTCCAAAGTTTACATGCTCAAGTGATTTTCCCCAATCATATCCCATAAGCTCTACAACCTTAAACCATTGCTCGAAATGTAGGTTTTGTTGATAAGCAACAACGTATAATGCTTTGTGAAAATCAAACTCTTTTTTGCGATAGAATGCCGCTGCTAAATCACGAGTTGAATAAAGTGTTGTTCCATCTTTTTTAACGATAATACAAGGTGGTGTGCTTTCATCACCTAGATCAACAACTCTTGCTCCTTGTGATTCGACCAAAAGATTCTTTGCATCAAGCTCATCGATAACGCTATCCATCTTGTCGTTATAAAATCTTTCGCCTGTGTAATAATCAAATTCAACGTCCAGTAGCTTATATACTTTTTTAACTCTAGTAAGTGTGATGTCAGTAAACCAATCGAGTAGCTCAATCGCATATTCGTCGCCATCTTCAATACGCTTAAACCATGCACGACCTTCATCGTCTAAAGTTTCATCCTTTTCCGCTTCATCGTGGAATTTTATGTATAGGTCAAGCAATGCATCCAAGCCACGAGCAGTAACATCCTCTTTACTTCCCCAATTTTCATATGCGTAGATTAACTTTCCAAACTGAGTACCCCAATCACCAAGGTGGTTTATTCCAATCGCTTCATATCCACAATATTTATAGATTCTGTTTAGCGAGTTACCTATTGAAGTCGACATGATATGACCGATGTGGAATGGTTTTGCGATATTGATTGAAGAATAGTCCATAACGACTTTTTTGCCTGCTCCTTCATCGCTAGAGCCATATCTATCTTTTGATGCACTCATAATGGTGTTGTTTATAAAAGAAGATTTGCCGATAAAGAAGTTTAGATATCCACCAACAACCTGCACTTTAGCGATGCCATCAGGAGTTTCAAACTTTTCCATAATATCTTTAGCTATCATTGGCGGTGCTTTTCTAAGCACTTTTGAAAGTTTAAAACATGGAAGAGCATAGTCACCCATCTTTGTGTCTTGTGGTGATTCTAGCATCATTTCCAAATCCGCTATATCAAAGTTCTTTCTAATTTCGTCTGCAATAATTTTTTTGTAATCCATTTTTTATCCTTTATATTTGTTGTTTATATTTATTAACTATTTATTTATCAACTTAATATATCATATATTGCTTTTTAATTAAATAATAACTTGTAATTAGGCGAAATATTTTGTATATTTAAAAATAGACTTTAATTAAAATTTTGGGGCGTAAAAATGGTTAACGATACAATATGTGCAATCGCCACTCCTGCTGGAACTGGTGCGATTGGAATAATAAGAATAAGTGGTGAAAACTCACTTGATATATTGAATAAAGTTTTTGAATCAAAGACGGCATATCAGGATAGATTTATGCGTCACGGGTTTATCTTAAAAGATGGTATACATGTTGATGAAGTGATGGCGGTTGGGTTTGAAACCGACAAGACTTATACGGGTGAGCCTACGGTTGAGATATATCCTCATGGTGGAAAGATATCTATGATGAATGTTCTATCTTCCGTTTTGGATGCTGGGACAAGGCTGGCCGAACCTGGTGAGTTTACCAAGCGTGCGTTTTTGAATGGAAAGATGGATTTATCCGAAGCGGAAGCGGTTATGGACTTTATCGGTAGTATTTCATCGAGTGCGGCAAAAAACTCATTCAATCAACTTGAGGGGAGTTTATCGATTAAGATAAATGCGATGCAGGATAGATTGACGGATATGCTAGCATCAATAGAGGCTGGAATCGAATATCCAGAAGAGGACATGGAAGATGTTATAAAAAATGCGGCATTGCCTGTGATTGAAGATTTAATCAAAGATGGCAAAAAACTGATGGATACTTTTGAAAGTGGAAAGTATATAAAAGAGGGTTTTAATGTTTGCATAATAGGAAAGCCAAATGTTGGAAAATCTTCTCTGCTAAATGCACTGCTTGGAAAAGAGAAAGCGATTGTTACGGATATCGCTGGAACTACAAGAGATGTTATTGAGGAGGCTTTTGATATCAAAGGTTTGCCTGTAAGATATTTTGACACAGCAGGGATTCATGAAAGCGAAGATATTGTTGAGGCGATTGGTGTTGATAGGTCTAAAAAAGCTATTGATAAAGCTGATTTGGTGCTTTTTGTTTGTGATAGCTCCAAGGAGCTGGATGAAAAGGATGATTTAATTCATTCCATTGTAAAGCATAAAAATGTTTTGGTAGTCGGGAATAAATCCGATAAAAAGGCGATTGATATTCATTATCCAATAGAGCAACAAGTTTATACTTGTGCTATTGATGCGGATGGGGTAGAAGAGCTTGAAAACGCAATCTATGATATTGCGATTAAAGATAAAGAAAAGATTGAGGGCGTGATGATTACCAATGAACGTCACAGGCAAGTGCTTAGCAATTTTATCAAATCATTAAATCATGCAACTGAAGCTTTTGAAATGGGTATGGATTTGGATTGTGTATCAATAGATATAAAAGATGGGTGGAGCTTCTTAGGGCAGATTACTGGTGTTACAGTTTCTCAAGAGATTATTGACAGGATATTTTCTAATTTCTGTTTAGGAAAATAAAGAGCTTGAAGCTTTACACATTAAAAAACAATTTTGAACTAATAATGATTTATTTATAATATATAACTGATTAAAAAAGAAAAGGAAAAATATGGCAAAATTCGATTATAATGCTGGCTCATACGATGTTGTTGTTGTGGGTGCTGGTCATGCTGGATGTGAGGCGGCTTTGGCTGCTGCAAGGTTAAATAAAAAAACATTGATGCTTACAATCAATCTAGAGGGTATTGCACTTATGTCGTGTAACCCTGCTATTGGTGGAACATCAAAAGGTCATCTTGTTCGTGAGATTGATGCACTTGGTGGGCAGATGGGTCTGTGTATTGATAAATCTTTTATTCAAATTAAGATGCTCAATACAAAAAAAGGTCCTGCGGTTCATTCACTTCGTGCGCAAGCCGATAAAAAAGAATATCAGAAGATAATGAAATGGACGTTGGAAAATACTGACAATTTAGACATTATGCAAGCAGAGGTCTGTGAGGTTCTTGAAAAGGGTGGAAAAGCCGTTGGAGTTAAAACGACTACTGGTGCTGTTTTTAAAGCAGGATCTGTTATTATTGCTACTGGTGTTTATTTAAAATCTAAAATCATAGTCGGTGAACTTGTATATGAGGGTGGTCCTTCTGGACTATATCCTGCAACATATTTGAGCCAAAACTTAAAGGATTTAGGATATGACTTGCTTAGGTTTAAAACTGGAACGCCTGCTAGGGTGGATGGTAGAAGTATTGATTACTCTAAAACTGTGCCACAATATGGGGATGAAGACATTATTCCATTCTCGTTTATCTCAGGAAAAATTGTCAGAGAGCAAGTACCATGTTGGCTTGCATATACCAATGAAAATACCCATGAGGTGATAAGACGTAATATGCACAGATCGCCACTTTACTCTGGAGTTATTGAGGGTACTGGACCTAGATATTGTCCATCTATTGAGGATAAGGTTAAAAAATTCCCAGACAAGAATCGTCACCAATTGTTCTTAGAGCCAGAAGGGCTTTTTACAAATGAGATTTATGTTCAAGGTATGTCATCAAGCTTACCTGAAGAAGTTCAGATAGAGTTTTATAGGACGATAGAGGGTATGGAAAATGTCAAGTTTACAAGACCTGCTTATGCGATTGAATATGATTGTATTGATGCAAGGACACTTAGGACTTCACTGATGACAAGAGATATAGAAGGATTATTCTTTGCTGGTCAAATCAATGGATCATCTGGATATGAAGAAGCAGGAGCGCAAGGAATTATTGCTGGGATAAATGCTGTCCAATATCTAAAAGAAGAGGAGCCATTGGTACTTACTCGCTCGGATGCTTATGCTGGTGTTTTAATCGATGATCTTGTAACAAAAGGAACAAATGAGCCATATCGTATGATGACAAGCAGAGCAGAATATCGATTATTACTTCGTCAAGATAATGCGGATGAAAGGCTTACTCAAAAGGGTAGGGATTTAGGTCTTGTAACTCAAAGCAGATATGACCGATTTATGTATAAAAAAGAGGCTGTTGAAAAGGTCAAATCTGAGATAGAAAAGAGAGTTGTTAGTGCTGATACTATCAACAAGCATCTTATTGATGTTGGTAGCGATCCATTAAAATCAAACGTTAAATATGCACAGGTGATAAAGAGACCGAATGTATATTTAAAAGATCTTATAAAATTCGATGAAGAGTTTGTAAGATATGATGAAGAGATCATGAAGACGGCTGAAACAAAAGTCAAGTATGAGGGATATATCAAAAAGCAACAGAATCAAGTCGATCAGTTTAAGCAGTTAGAGGATAAAAAGCTGGCGGAAGATATAGATTATAGTAAGATTTCTGGGCTTAGAATTGAAGCGGCACAAAAGCTTGATGCTCAAAAGCCAGAAAGCATTGGACAAGCGAGCAGGATCTCTGGGGTTTCTCCAGCGGATATTACTGTTCTAATAATACATTTTAGTAGAGGGAATTAAATGGCAGACTTAGTAAAGTTTCAACAGCACCTAAAAAAAGCTTTGGGTGATTATTATGATGGGCTTAATGCTGATCAGATAGAAAAGATAAATGGATATTATGAGTGCCTTATTGAGGGCAATAGCCGAATGAATCTAACGAGAATTTTGGATGAAGAGGGTGCAGCTATAAATCATTTTGCTGATAGCATCTTTGCTGATAAAATTGGAATCATAAAGGCTGGCGATAAGGTTATTGATGTTGGGTCTGGTGCTGGGTTTCCTGGCGTGCCACTTGCTATTGTTAGACAAGATATTTCGGTAACATGTTTGGATGCGACAACAAAGAAGATTGAGTTTGTCGAACAATCCTGTGAAAAATGTGAGATACCTATTAGAGCGATAGCTGATAGGGCAGAGGATGCATGCGCAGAGTTTGAGCACGGATTTGAATACGATGTGTGCGTAAGCAGAGCTGTTGGACGTCTTAACATCTTGATGGAATTGTGCAGTGGGTTTGTAAAAATGGGCGGATACTTTTTGGCTTTTAAAGGCATAAACTCTGAAGAGGAAAAGATGGAGGCTGAAGTTAGAGCGACTTCGCTTTTAGGTTTTGAATATCAAGGCGAGCATAAGTTTGAAAACGATAGCAATCATACTATATTGGTTTATAAGAGAGTGGCAAAAATGAATGCTTGTTATCCAAGAAGATTCGGCAGTATAAAGAAAAAGCCGCTATAAGCTTAGGCTGATGATAAAGAGTAATATTAAAAATATTAAATTTTTAAGAGTGGGATCATTCAATCCTCCTCTTTTTTTTGTCTAAAAATATCAAAATCATCAAGACATTTGTCATATAAAAACTAGGTTTGTAACAAGTAAAGGAAATCTTTTTAAATAGTAGAATAGTTTATATAACAAGATAATATAAATACAAAGGTGGCTAATATGTTAAAACTAAATAGATCGAGTGATAAAAATCATGATAAGACGAGAATAGATAAGAGTATGGGTAGCTACTTGGATGTGATTCCAACAAAATATATTAAGCCAAATCCACACCAACCAAGAAAAATATTTTCGGAAGATAGTCTAAATGAACTTGCGATTTCAATTAAGCAGTATGGATTACTACAACCGATTAATGTTAGACGAGTTAGCCATAATTATTATGAACTCATAGCAGGAGAGCGAAGGCTTAGGGCGGTAAAGCGTGCTGGATTTACTCATATAAAAGCGATAGTTAAGGATACATCGCACAATGAGTCAGCAATGATTGCGATGATTGAAAACCTGCAAAGAGATAATCTTCATTTTTTTGAAGAGGCGGAAGGGTATGTATCGCTGATAAAAGAGCATGGGTTTACTCAAGAAGAGCTAGCAAATAAGCTGGGGAAAAACCAATCAACGATAGCAAATAAGATTAGAATATTAAGGCTTCCAAAACCCATCAAAGATAAGGCGATTAAAAATGGACTTACTGAGAGGCATGCAAGGGCACTACTTCGGCTTCATAACGAGGATGCTCAATCATGCGTGCTTGATAATGTCATCAAGAAAAATATGTGCGTTAAGGAAACAGAGGATGTTGTTGAAAGAGAGTTGAAAAAGCTATATGGTGAAGAGCAACTGCCCAAAATTATATGTTTGAATAGAAACAGGAATTTGTGTATCAACTCGATAAAGAAGGTGTTTTTAAAAATTAAAGATACAGGTGCTGATGGTGAAATCGATATTAAAGAAAATGATCAGGATGTTACAATCAGCATAAAGTTGAAGATTTAATTATTTATTAGTCCCCAATACCCCTATTAATATGGCAGGATCATTTAGTTTAGCCACTATTTGATCTTGCCGTTTTTATTATTCTATTAAATAAAATCTAAAAATATCATATATTTCGAGCTTTAGTTTTAATATATGATTAAAAACTCTTTATTTATTTATATTATTATCTTATAATGAATCAAAGAAACTTCAATATACAAATTAAAGGATGATGATATGGGTAAAATAATTTCTATTGCAAACCAAAAAGGTGGAGTTGGAAAGACTACAACTTCTGTAAACTTGAGTTCTGCAATTGCGCATTTAGGAAAAAAAGTATTATTAGTGGACATAGATCCTCAAGGAAACTCTTCAAGTGGACTTGGTATCGATAAAGATCAAATTAAATATAGTGTTTATGATATCTTGATTAATGATGTGGATGCAAAGCAGGCAGCGATTCCAACAGTGATGAAAGGGTTAGATATTATTCCAGCTAATATAGATTTAGTTGGTGCACAGGTTGAACTTGTATCAAAAATGGCAAGGGAGATGTATTTGAAAAATGCTCTTGAATCTATAAAAGACGATTACGATTATATCTTTTTAGATTGTCCTCCATCACTTGGAATTTTAACTTTAAATGCATTAACAGCATCTGATAAGATTTTGGTTCCAATTCAATGTGAATTTTATGCACTAGAAGGATTATCACAACTTGTCAATACAGTTAAGCTAGTTAGAAGAAGCTTAAATCCAGTTTTAGAAGTTGAGGGAGTAGTGCTTACAATGTTTGATGGAAGAACAAATCTTTCAAACCAAGTTGTTGCAGAAGTAAAATCATTCTTTAAAAATAAAGTATACGATACTATTATTCCAAGAAACGTTAGATTGAGTGAAGCTCCTAGTTTTGGACTTCCTATTATTATGTATGATCCAAAGTGCTTGGGGTCTGATATGTATTTAGACCTTGCTAAAGAACTAATTGGCGATAAAGGAGGAAAGTAGTTATGGCAAGACCAACAGGATTGGGTAGAGGACTTGGTGCTTTATTGAACGATAATGCATTTGAAGATTCAGTGATCGATGAGGATGCTATTGCACTTTCTAATATCGAAGGTAAAGTTTTAGAGTTGCCGATAGCTAGTATTGATACTTTTCAAGATCAACCAAGAAAGAAGTTTGATGAAGAAAAGCTAGCGGAACTTGCAAAATCAATTGAAAATCATGGTGTTGTTCAACCGATAATCGTTCGTCAAGAGGGCAATAGATATACAATAATCGCTGGTGAGCGAAGATATCGTGCATCTAGAATTGCAAATGTGACCACTATCCCTGCTATTGTTAAAGAGATTGGCTCAAAAGAGCAGATGGAAATATCAATTATTGAGAACTTACAGCGCGAGGATTTAAACCCTTTGGAAGAAGCTGCGGCTATAAAATTGCTTATGACTCAATATAGCCTTAATCAAGAGATGGTTGCTGAGAGGATTGGTAAGTCTAGAAGTGCAGTTGCTAATACGCTTAGACTTCTACAATTACCAGAAAAAGTTCGGCTTATGGTGTTTGAAGGGCTAATATCAAGTGGACATGCAAAGTGTCTTGGAGGGATTGAGGCTGAGGAAGATAAGATAGCTATTGCAAAAAAGGCTGCTGATGAGGGAATGTCGGTTAGAGAAATAGAGAGGTTTGTTAAGAAGTTTAACAAAACAAAGGATTTGCCTGAGATTAAAAAAGAAAAGATTCAGACAAATTATCCTGAAATATTCGAGGCTGAAAACACAATATCCAATGTATTGGAGACAAAGGTCAAGATAAATGGTGATTTGGACAAAGGTAAAATCACTATCGATTATTACTCTAAAGAGCAATTGGAATCACTATATACTTATCTTACAAATCAAAACTAAATAATAGCGGTAAAAAAATAAGAGCGAATACCATATTATGTGGGTATTCGCTCTTTTATTATTGTTTAATATTTGCCCACAAGACCAATGTTCCACGTGAAACATTCTTTATTAGATTAGTGAGCGTGCTATATTTGTTCCACGTGGAACATTATATAATTCCTTTGATGATATCCAACATGAAATTTGTCGTGTAAAAGAAGGATGCGAATAGGGAGTCGTAAACAAGGTCATACACTTGAGTTAATGGAACTAAAACCAATGCAAGAGGAGTTAGAACAAACAGCGCATATGTGATGAAAAAACCTCTTATAAGCCCAAGGAAAGACCCAACCAAAGTATCATATCTTTTGAGTACTGGAAACTTTAATGTGTAGTTAGCTGAGTTTATGATAAAGTCGAAGATGAGTATTGCAATAAAGAAAACAATCATAAATGAAATTATATTGATAAATATGTTAGAAATAATCATATCATAATATTCGCCTAACGTTGTTAGCCCATCAGATTTAAAAGCTTGTTCAAAAATATTTTCTCTTAGTAAACTGTTAAAAGGCATTGGTAAGTTTGATTGAGCAACTAATTCGTTGACATTATCAGGGGATAGCTTGCTTACCAATAATCTTGAATCTTCAAAATCCACAATCCTTTCAGAACCTTCTGTAAAGTTATAGATAAAAGTATAAATAGAGTTGTTGTTTATCAATGCTTTACTCATAAGCGGTGAAAAGATCATCGAGCACAGCCATGAAAAAAAGAATGCAGCAAGGCTAAGTGCAGAGTGTATAAACCCTCTAAATATTCCTGTGAGTGTCATATATAAAATTATTATAAGTACAATCCAATCCAATATGTTCATTTATGTTCCTCCGTTTATAGCTTGTTAATTTAAGATTAAGGTAATGTTAATATATTATAGCCACCGTCAAATTTAACTAAAACGACATTGTCCTTTATAAATTCTAAAAATTGAACATTTCCTTCTGTTTTATATTGTCGCAGATATTTGCCTTTTGCTGAATAAACATAGATAATATCATCACCAAAAAGGTATAATTGATTGTTATTCATAAGCATACTATCAACCTTTGATGGAAAATTCACTTTATTGTAAGAATTTTCATATATGATTTTTCCGTTTACAAAATAACTTTCAAAGTTTTGTGATCTTGGAACAGCAACAAAACAAGGTTCTTCTGCAAATATATCTTGGGTTTTAATATCCCAATCATAGATGGTGTTAGAATTTTGCTCTTCTCCAAACAGGTTAAACTTTATTAAATTATTTGTTGTTGCAACAAATATATTCTTATCAGTAAAGAATGCTTTATATGCTATTTCAGAATATAAGTTTGTAAGACCTGTCATAGAAACGCCAGGTTTATAAGTTATTATTCTAGATACAGGAACAGCATTTGATGGATCAGTTGTTAAAACCCATATGTCACCAGAATCTACAAAACCATAATCTATAATATGCTGTGGTGCAAAGCTTATAGAATCAAAAAGGTTTCCAGATGTATTATAAAAATACACCATGTTTTCAGGCTTGCCAACAGTAGCATTTATTTCACTAAATACAGCAACAGTAGTAAGGCCGCATTTTACAGACTTAATCCTACCAATAACATCAGTAGAATATAGATGTTCTCCTTCAATATTAAGAACTTGAATGTTCTTTTCGTTATGAATGACTACTAAGCGATTCGAAGCGTTTAGTATTAGCTTTGGAGAACTTACTTCTTTAGACCAGACTAAGATATTATCATAATCATAAAGATTTAAAAGCTTGCCATTCAAAGTTACATAGTAATCATCTAAAATCATATATTGCATATCATCAGTAATTTCGACAGGCAAAAATTGTTCAACCAAAGAGCTTTCACTTTTATCGTATAAAATTATCCCTAACAGAAGGACTGTTATTGCTATCAATATAAATATAAACAATATAAATTTGTTGTAGTTTGCAACATGTACGCGATGTTTAGCCATAATAGATTATTTCCTTAAAAACGTTTTTTATAAGAAAATTATATATTCTTTTTGGCTAACTGTAAATGAAATTTTAAAATAGGGGAGAGTAAAGACCAGATTTTAAAATATGTGCAGCATCTTTAGGTGATATATTTGTTATATCCAAAAATAAAACTGGGGAGGATGGATGGGTGTTGGCAATAAGATGATCGCTCTTATTATCACTATAAATAAGTGCATCATAATATCTGGCGTTTTCAATTTGAACTATATCAAAACCCATGTCCAACAGCTTAACAGCATAATCTTTTAAATAACTTGCATATGCAATAACCATAGTATAAAACTCCTCAATAAAGATAATTGTATTTATTGTTACAAAAAAGATTGAATAGTATTCAAAAATTTTCAAAACAGTAATAGAAAATAACATTAATATTTGCTATAATAAATAAAATATAAAAACGAAAAGAGATGGGATATTATGCAACTAACAAAAATGCACGGACTAGGTAATGACTTTATATTATATAACCCACGAAATATAAACGAAGACTATAACGCACTAGCGATAAAATTGTGCACAAGAAGAACAGGAGCTGGAGCTGATGGATTGGCAATAGTTCTACCTTCAAATATTTGTGATATTAGAATGAGAATAATAAATGCAGATGGCAGTGAAGCTGAGATGTGTGGTAATGCAATAAGATGTTTTGCAAAATATGTTTATGAAAAAGGCATTGTTAGAAAAGAAGAGATGACAGTTGAAACTCTAGCTGGAACGATTAGACCTAAGCTTATGATTGTAAATGGCAAGGTTGAAATGGTTGCTGTTGATATGGGTGCTCCTATTTTAGAGCCAGCAGATATCCCAACGACTATTGATAAAAAAGATATTTTGTCAAAAGAGATTGTAGTTAAAGGTGAGAGTTTTAAAATCGCTGTTATGAATACTGGTGTGCCACATACGATGGTTTTTGTTGATAAGATCGATGAAGACAGTGTTTTGGAGCTTGGACCGATAATAGAGAAGTTGGATATCTTTCCTAAAAACACAAACGTTAATTTTGTGCAAGTTGTTGATAAGCAAAATATCAAAGTTTCAACATGGGAAAGAGGAGCAGGAAAAACTCTTGCATGCGGTACTGGATGTTGTGCTAGTGTAGCAGCATGCTTTATGCGCGGTCTAACAGATAGAAAAGTTACGGTTGAACTTTCAACAGGAACAATGGATATTGAATGTCTAGACGATGAGCGAATAATAATGACAGGACCTGCAACAATGGTATATGAAGGTGTTTATCTTGGTCGGTAGATAAACCGATGTTTGAAAGGTAAGAATTTGAAGAAGCGAGTTATTGATGTACCTAATCATGTAATATTTCTATCCGATCTTTTGTATAAAAAAGGTGTGGAGATATATTTGGTTGGTGGTTATGTCAGAAACTCGCTTTTGTCGTTGCCTGTAACAGATCTTGATATTGCATCCAAGGCAAAACCACAAGAGGTTTCAGATGCATTAAAAGGAATCGATGGAATTGTCATAATAGAAAAAGCGATTGATTTTGGTACAATCCAGATCGATTTGTATTTAGATAGCGAAAAGTATAGTTTTGAGCATACGACTTTCAGAAATGATTTTTATCATGAAGATGGATCTCATAGACCTAAGTATGTAAATTTCACCGATGATATGGCACTTGATGCATCCCGTAGAGATTTCACAATCAATGCGATTTACTATCATATTCAAAATAATAAATTATTCGATCCACTTGGCGGACGCGCAGATCTTGATAATATGATGATTAAAGCGGCGAAGTCGGAAGCAAAGATAACCCTTAGCGATGATGGGCTTAGAATCTTGCGCATGGTAAGGTTTGCAGCAGAGCTTAATTTTATGATTGATCCAAGCCTATTTAAAGCGGCAAAAAAGTATGCACATTATCTGGCTGATATATCAGCAGAGCGAAAGTATATTGAGATTAAAAAGATAATGCTTGCGGATATAAAGTACAGCGGCTATAAAGGTGCATATAAAACAAACAAACACACTAGAGGTTTAATTATACTGGTTGAATCAGGTGCGCTTAAATACACGCTAAGCAAGCTGTTAGAGGGTGAGGGTGTAATGCAAAGCCCAATCTATCATAAATATGATGTGCTTGGTCATCTGATTAACTCATATAATTACAGCGAGCCAGACTTGGCGCTGCGGTTTAGTGCACTATTGCATGATGTTGCAAAACCAGAAGTGTTAAAAGAAAACGGCAATATGTATGGTCATGATATAAGAAGTGAGCAGATTGCAAGGCAAATGCTCAATGAGCTAAAAGCACCAAAAGCACTTATTCGTGAAGTAAGCTTGCTGATAAAAAATCATATGTTTGATTTGGAGGGACATGCAAAACCCAATACAATCAAAAAGAAAGCTGGTAAAATCGGATTTGATAATATGCTAAAACTAGCAAAGCTACGAAGAGCAGATTTTTTGGGATCAGGTAAAAACCCTAGTCTTGTATCAGCAGACCGCTGGGAGCAGACTATAAAGGATATGCGTGTAAATAAAACACCTGAAACATTATCGGATTTAGCGATTAATGGAACGGACTTAATAGATGAGTTTGGATTTAAAAACGGTGAAGATATCGGCTATGTTCTAAAACGGCTGTGGGAGTTAACACTTATTAAACCAAAACAGAATAAAAGGGAACTATTGTTAAATAATGTAAAAAATATAATAAAGCAAGGTAATATAAAACTATGACGGATTATCATATACACTCAGAGTTTTCTGCTGATTCACAACAATCGATTGAGCAGATATGTCAATCAGCAATAAAAAATAATATCACAGAAATAGCGATTACAGATCATATAGATTTAGAGTACCCATATTCTGGTCCAGCATTTGATTTTGATTTTCAAAAAAGATTGGAGAGTATCAAAGAATATAGATTAAAATTTCCAATGCTAAAAATCCTAAATGGACTAGAGGTTGGATTGATGCCAAATACGCTTAAACAAAATGAAGAATATATTAAAGATGTGGATTTTGACTTTATAATCGCTTCAGTTCATATTATAAATAACGTAGATCCTTACTTTCCAGAATATTTTGAAAACAGGACAAAATATGAGGCATATGTGGAATATTTAAAGCAGATATCGTTTTGCTTGGATGGATTTGAAAAATATAATGTAATCGGACATATCGGCTATGCTTCCAGACTTTGCCAAGAAAAGGATAAGATTATGAACTACTTTGATTATTCCGACTTGATAGATGAGATTTTAAAGAAAGTAATAGCAAAGGGCAAAGGGATAGAAGTAAACACAAAAGGGATTCCTAGCACTGGTGATACATTGCCATCAAAGAGCATAATCGAAAGGTATAAGCAATTGGGAGGGCAGATTATCACAATAGGCTCAGATGCACATGTTTCTGATAGGGTTGGTGCTGATTGCGCCATAACTGCCGAGTACTTAAAAAGTATCGGGTTTGAGTATATTACGCGCTATAATAATATGAAGCCAAGTTTTATAAAAATCTAGCAATAATTATGGTATAAAACAGGAGAGTGATAAAATGAAAAAACTTTATTTGATAACCTCGTTGGTAACGTTGATTTTTCCGCTAGGATATCTATTTGATAAAATTCAAGCAAGTATTGCTTTTCCTGTATCGTTTACGATGATAGGATTTTTGTTTTTGATAAACGGTTTGTTTATTATAGATAAAACTAAGAAAAATATGAAAATATTTATCAGCATATTAGGAGTAGGATTTATTCTGTTTTCATCATTTTGCGTTATTCCATATTATTATCTATAAAAGTAAGCTTGCCTAAAATAAAACAAGTCTAAACAATATCTATAAAATCCACGTGGAACAAAGTTATATAAATACAAAATATGTTTTGCGTCAATAAAAGCAGGCTTAGCCTGAAAATCCTTAATCATATAAAAAAATAAAAATAAAATACGCGGAACAAAATTTGATAAAATGCAAAATATGCTTTGCGTCAAAAAAGCAGGCTTAGCCTGAAAATCCATGATCACATAAAAAATAAAATACGCGGAACAAAAGTTGATTAGAATGCAAAATATGCTCCGCGTCAATAAAAGTAGGCTTAGCCTACCCTCCAAAGATTTTTATTTTTTGGAGGTGTTAATATATTACACGTTAAATGCAAAATATATGCTTTAACGATTAGGGGGGTTTATCCACAAAAGAAAGATGGTTTGTGCATAACCTTTCTTTTCTTCACACAAGAAAACTTAAATCAATTCACGGTATATAATTTATTAAAACCGCAAAATAAGTTGCGCGTCAATTGCGCAAAACTAAGCCTTTAGATTTTTTAGCTCTTCAAAATAAGAGATGTTCTTTGATAGCTCTTCAATATACGTCGATAAATCCGTCACCATACTCACTTCATTAAGCCCCAAAAACTCCCTGTTTGTATTAAGAAGCTTGTCAAGCAACATAAATATCCTGTCATACTTGCTCCTTTGCTTTTCACCCTCAACAATAAGATTCCTGTTTCGGCTCATAAGCTCCGCATTTTCAAACATCAGCGAATTTTTCTCTGAAGTATAATCATAGATTTCACGCTTTAATGTTTTGATTACAATCTGCTGCTTTTCAATAGTCTCATTAACTTGACCTAGCTCTGCATTTCTGGCAGCCAATTTTGCCAAGTTGTTGAGAGCTGTAAACATCTCATCCATCTCAATCCCAGAGGATTGTAGGTTTATTAAAAGCTCGCCTAAAACATCCGAGAATTTATTGGTTTTTTTTACAACTACGGTAGGAGCGACTTGCTTGTTTAAATAAGGGTTCACATAATCGATCTTCTTCTTGTCTAGCGACTTCATAACTTTGTTTACAAGCTCAGGATTGGACTTTATAACGCTTCGATATTTGTTTTGATATCTAAGCATCTTCTTTTTATCACCACCACCAAGATCAAGCGCGCATTTTCTGACAGACTTGCCTTGTGCCTGCTGTTTCAACATTGTTTTGATAAGCTCTTTAACAGCCCCATCTGTGAATGATATAAAATTACTAGGAAGTTCAACATCAGCCTTTTTGTGTGTCTTAACTTGCTGATAATAATAATTTCTTACACTATTAGCTTTTCGACCTGTTTCACTAGCAATCTTTTCAAAAACCTTGTTTAACGGCTTTGCTTGAGTTTGTGCCTTTTTAACTTCACTAAATAGCATGATTGTTTCTTTCTTACTCCATCCAAATTTGTTATCCATATAAATTTCCTCTTTTACTTTTTATTTGCCTTATCAATTAATGATAGATTAGGTTTTATTTGGTAATATTATTGTCACAAAGAAAGATATTTATTCTCCACTATGAGATTTTTTTTACATCTATTACATGTATATGAGCATAAGAGCGATTAAATAGATGTAAACTGTGTTTAAAAAAAATATTTTGAATATACATATAAGATAAATATTTTAAAAATAAACATAAAAATGAGGATGATCATAAATGGAATATAATTCACTACCACTTGTATATATAACAGCCACTGTAAAAGGACTTGTTAAAATAAACGAAAATCCAACAGGAGAAACAGGAAGCACTCCAATAATCACACCATATTCATCAAAGTCTGGTTTTATACTATCCTTTCAGCCATTGGAAAATAAAAATGGCAAACTATATTTACCATTTACTCGAAAAATCGAAATGGTCAACGATGAGATAAACTTTAGCGAGGATGGATTTATTAAACACTGTAAATGGCCAGAAAACACATATTCATTTGATCTATTCCCACCATATATAGAATATGCAGATTCTTCTTTTGCAAGAGTGATATCGGACTTTAGCTTTTATATAAGCGGTGTTTCACACAAAGTTTTTGTATATGAGGAGATGTCATATTATATTGGAATTGAAAATACAAACAGTAATCGTTTGGTTTTTGGAAACAACGTGGATTTTATGGTGCAAACAGCACAAATCGCACTTATAAAACTTGATGATATTCCATACTTGAAAATAATAGGGGAGACAAAACAAGGTGAGCAATATATCATTATTATCGCGATTAAACCAAATTTTAAAATAATAATGATGAAAAGCTGTCATCATGTTTCGTCAAACGACGATAAAATTATGCTTGATGTTAAAATGGATATAAGCGATGTAATCGTAAAAAAAGAATATAAGATCCATGATAATGAAGTTGTGCCAACAGGCAATATAGATATTGTGCAAAGCAATGAACCAGAATATATAATATGTGCTTTTTTAGAAATGGCTCTAGCAAAAAAACAAAGCATGATGCAATATCTATCGCCATCACTAACCGTGGATACAAGCTTTGATGATATCATCGGATACTTTGGCGATTTTAGCGAATACGCCCAGCCGATTTCTGTTTTGGGTACGAAGAAAAACCAGATTGCATTAAAATATAATAAATCATCAAATAGGCAAGTTGCACGTGTATTTATGTTTGATTTTAAAAATAATCAGGGGAAAATTACTATTGATAATATATATGAACCATAAGTAGCAAGCATTTGCCAAATAAAGACCATTATTCACATTTAAAAAGTTTACACTTGAAAAAAAATCAAGTATACTCTTTATTAGAATGATAAGAGGATAATGCGATGAATATGGATATTAGAGTAGTTAAATGTGAGCAAATAGAAACGGCAGTAAAACAGCTATTTTTAAAAGCTGGACTATCACCAACAGACGATGTTATGGATGCGGTTAAAGAGGCATATGAAAGTGAAACAAAACCAGCGGCAAAGACGGCACTAAAACAGCTTATTGAAAATAAGAAGATGTCTGATAAGTTTAACATGCCATATTGTCAAGATACTGGTATGGCGATTGTTTTTATAGATATTGGAAATAGAGTTATCGTCGATGGAAATATTGACGATTCGATAAACGAGGGAGTAAGGGCTGCATATGATCAAGGATATCTTAGAAAATCTGTGCTTGATCCACTAACTAGACAAAACACACAGGACAATACACCAGCTATTATCCACAAGGAAATAGTGGATGGGGATAAAATAAAGATTTCTGTTATGTCAAAAGGTTTTGGATCCGAGAACATGGGTACACTCAAGATGCTAAAACCATCTGATGGCATAGAGGGCATAAAGGATTTTGTTATCGAAACAGTAAAAAATGCTGGGGGAAGCCCTTGTCCGCCAATCGTTATGGGCATTGGTATCGGTGGAACAATGGAAAAAGCGGCGCTTATTGCAAAAAAACAATTGTTTAGAAGCTTAGATGATAAAAACAGCGACCCAACACTTGAAAAGCTTGAAGAGCAAATCAATCAATTGATAAACAGCCAAGGCATAGGAGCGATGGGGTTTGCTGGTGATACATATTGCTTGGGAGTTAAGATTGGAAAGTTTGCTACACATTTGGCAGGACTTCCATGTGCAATAAGCATAAATTGTCATGCTTCAAGGCATGAATCAATGGAGATATAGATTAATATGACTAAGATTAAATTACCTATCAGTAAGGATGAAATAGCAAAACTAAAAGTTGGACAAGAAGTTTTTGTATCAGGAACGATTTATACAGCAAGAGATGCGGCACATAAAAGAATGGATGATGCATTGCAGGCTGGACAAGATTTGCCGATAAAGATCGATGGTGCTTGCATCTACTACGCAGGTCCATGTCCAACAAAACCAGGTCATGTTATAGGCTCTTGTGGACCGACAACGTCTTGTCGTATGGATAAATATGCACCAAGACTTTATGATTTGGGTCTATCAATGGTTATAGGAAAAGGTAATATCGGCGATGAAGTTAAAAAAGCGATAAGTCGAAACGGTAGCTGTTATTTAGCAGCAACAGGTGGGGCGGGTGCACTTTTAGCATCATGCGTAAAAAGCTTTGAAGTTGTTGCATATGATGACTTGGGTGCTGAATCGATCAAGAAGCTAGAGGTTGAAGATATGCCGCTGATTGTTGCGGTTAATGATAAAAATGACATATATAAAATTTAAACCTGTGGGGGCAAAAAATGAAAAGAGTTAGAGGATTACCTCTTTTACTGTTTGTACTGATATTCATCGGCATATTTATATGCATATTTGATATGTATAATAATTCGTTCGATGATGAGATGCAAAAAATCGTATTTGTGAGTGGTGGAGAGGAATATGAAGGGACATATGTAAAGGGTCAGGTTGGTCAGGATCGTGGAATAATATTATTGCATGATGAAGGACTCGATAGAAATAGCATGACAGCACTAGCTTCTGTTTTTAATAAAGAAGGTTATCACGTGCTCTATTATGATATGCCAGGACATGGATCTAGCGCTGGTGTTTTTGATACAAGCTATTATACTGATGATAAACTAGAAAACATTTTGGATGATGCTGTTCAAAAAATGTTGAGTATTACAGAGCTTAAAATAGATGATTTATCATATGCAGGAGTTGGACTTGGAGCAAGAGTTGCACTTAAATATTCAGCCGAAAGCGAGCATAGTAACGATCTATATTTATTGAAACCATTTAGTGCAAGAACAGATAATGACCTGTTAAGCTATAATCTTGTAAAAGTTGGAAGAAAAGATAATGCACTTATTCTGTTTTCTAACAACGACAAAGAATATACTGATTATATTATAAGCACAATGTATGAGGCGATTACAAACGAGCAATATGATATAGCAAAACCAAGAAATGTTTCCATGCACGGTAACGTGGAAGTTGGAAGATTCGACTTAATATTCCCAGGGCTTGAGGCTTCCTCAAACAGCTTTATAAAAAAAGTGATATTTACAGCATCGATGAAAGAAGGATTTGAGCTATCAAGCGATTATTTCAATACAAGAAGTATTGTATTTTTTATAACGGTAATACTTATAATTTGTCAGCTATTTATGCTCCAAAGATCATTTTTGCCAGGAGTTCCTTCCAGTAAGAAAGAAAAGAATCCATATATATATGGAGTGAAACGATTGCTTTTATCAATTGTTATCATCATATTATATATCGGTTATCGCGTGTATTTTAGAAAAACCATCGTGACGAATATCTTCCCATTTTTTGAAGATATCTTAGTGATATTTTTAGCATATGGAGTCACAGGCGTGTTTTCATTCAAATATAAAAAAGCCATTAAAATAGGAGATTCTGGTGTAGCGGCATCGGTTTCGATATTGGTTGGTGGATTTTTATTGATAACACTTGCTTTTTGGGCATATCTTGGCGTTATTGGGTATAGCGTTATTGACAGCAAACTTATCTATCTAGCAATCAACAGCTTGTGTGCATGGATCGCTTTTTACTTCTATGCGATGGACTTTAGCGTTATGTATATGATGGGTGCTAGTGCAACTGGTCAAAAATATTTGATTCGATTGGTGTTTATGCTTCCGTTTATAATGCTGTTCCTTATCGATTATTTGACAGGTTCTGGTGGATTGTTAAGAGTAGCAATGCAATATGTGTTGGTTTTTACTTGTATCTATTTCACCGAAGGGCTGCAGCGAGTTGGAAACAAGATGTTATATGCCTCGTTTTTCCCTGCGGTATTGTACGGATTTATTACAACTGCATTTACGATATTCATCTAAAATATCGAATAATAAATAATAAAAAAATCACTGGCATACTTATCTTTTAATAGTGATAGGTGTGCACAGTGATTTTATTTTTTATATTTTAAGCAAATAAACTATCAACTTGCTCTTTATCAAACTTTTTAGTAAACAAACTTACGATGAAGGTTAAAACAACTGACATGATCATCGCAATTGATCCAATAGCTGGAGCTGAAAGAATTGTCCAGTATCCTGCTTTTGTGATTAGAACTAGCGATAGCATTATAATCAAGCCACCAACCATTCCTGTCCATGCGCCAGTTTTTGTTGTACCTTTCCACGTGACACCTAAAACGAAAGGTCCAAGGAAAGCACCAGCAAGAGCACCCCATGAATATGACATTAGAGTGATGATGATTGCTGTTTTGTCCAAAGCTACAATTAAAGATAGTAAAATAAACAGACCGCATAAGCATCTTATTATAAGCATTGAAGTTTTGTCTTTTATTTGTGGTTTAACTGCTTTAACAAGATCAATCGCAATAGCTGAGCTTGAAACCAATACAAGCGATGAAAGTGTTGACATTGAAGCGGCTAGAATCAATATTAGTATTAGACCAACCATAACTTCTGGAAGGGCAGCTTGGACAACCTGTGGCATAACCATCTCGAAGTCAACAGCACCAGTTGCCGCATCGGTTGGAGGAGTGTTGTTTAAAAATAGTCTTCCGAAAGTTCCGATAAAATATCCAGCACCAGCAACTACTAATGCAAAGATAGTTGAAACGATAGTTCCAGTCTTAACTGCTTGCTCTGATTTAATCGCATAGAACTTGTGAACCATTTGAGGAAGTCCCCAAGCACCAAGGCTTGTTAAGATGATTAAAGAGATAAGAGTAAGTGCTGTTTTTGGAGATCCAAAAGGAGCTGCTAAAAACGGATCGATTTGAGAGATTTTTTGTAGTCCAGATGTAACACCACCGACAACCTCGCTGTTTACGATGAAAAGTACCATAAGGATTACACCGACAAGCATGATAAATCCTTGAACGGCATCCATAAGTGCTGTTGCAATATATCCACCGAATAGAAGATATACAGCTGTGAGTAGTGCCATGCCGATCATTGCATAAGAGAAGGGCAGACCAAACACTGCTTCGAAGAAGTAAGAAAGTCCTTGATATACAGATGCTGAATACGGAACTAAGAATATGAAGATGATTATTGCTGAAACGATCTTCATAGCTTTTGAGTTATAACGTGATTCAAAAAACTCAGGCATGGTTTTAGAATCAAGCTTGTGTGTCATGCGTCTTGTTGGTTTTGCAAGGAGTATCCATGCAAGCATTGTTCCGATAAGTGCATTAGCGATACCGATCCACGTTGCGGAAATTCCAAAAGCCCAGCCAAGTTTTCCAGCATATCCAACAAACATAACAGCACTGAAATATGTTGTTCCATATGCGAAAGCGGACATCCAAGGACCCATGTTTCTTCCACCAAGAAAGAAATCATTTAAGCTTTTTGTTTTTTTGTTTGAAATGATTGAAACTACTACAAGAATTGCGATGTAAACTGCGATCATAAAATACGTCATTATAATACCATTCTTCCATAAAAATTTATTAAAACGCACATTTATAATTATATGCGATTAAAAGTGGGAATTATATCCCAAATATTATATACTTTCCATATTACTAATGCTAAAAAAGCATTAAACTTACAATGATAATAGTAAATAAAAAGCTTTTGTATGTCAAGGATTAACAAGCAAAATAACATAATTATTGTAATTGAATTTTTTTATATGATTGATTTATATTACTATATATAGTGGTTTTAAAATAGTATAAACACAATTTTGACTAAGCGGTAAATATTTATCAAAAAAAGATGGAAAAAACCCAGAAACATTGCGTTTTTACTTGACATTGGGTAACTATTTATTTAGAATGGATGTTGCGACTGTATGCGTTACAGCCCAACGTATACGGAAATGAACGGAAACAAAAAAATTTAAAATCTAATAGAAAAATTACGGAGGAATGCCCTATGAAATCATATATGGCAAAGCCTGGTGGTGTTGAATCTAAATGGTTGCTTATCGATGCAGAAGGACAAGTTTTTGGTAGACTTGCTTCTCAAGTTGCAACTCTTTTAAAAGGAAAGCACAAGCCAGAATATACGCCGCATGTTGTTACTGGAGATCACGTTATTGTGGTTAATGTTGATAAGCTAGTATTTACAGGCAAGAAGTTAGAACAAAAGATGTATAACAGACATACTGGATTTGTTGGTGGTCTTAAATCAGTATCATATGGAAAAATGATGGAAGAAAAACCAGAGTTTTTGTTTATGAATGCTGTTAGAAGAATGTTGCCAAAAAACAAACTTGGTAGAGAAATGTTAACAAATATCAGAGTATATGCAGGACCAGATCATGAAAATGATGCTCAAAATCCAATCGCTTATACACCTGCTGATTTTAAACAAATATAATACAAGGAGGTACTTATAGATGAGTAAAACACTTTATTCCGGTACAGGAAGAAGAAAAAGTTCTGTTGCAAGAGTACGCCTTGTAGCTGGAACAGGAAAGATTACAATCAACAAGAGAGATATTGAAGAATATCTAAACTTGGAAACATTGAAAATGCTTGTAAGATCACCTATGGAGATTACAAAAACTATTGGAACATATGATGTTTTTGTTAATGTTAAGGGTGGAGGATACACTGGTCAAGCTGGTGCAATCCGTCATGGTATTTCAAGAGCACTATTAGGTGCAGATCCTGAGTATAGAAAAATTCTAAAAGCTGCTGGATTCTTGACACGTGACCCAAGAATGAAAGAACGTAAGAAGCCTGGTCTTAAAGGCGCTAGACGTGCTCCACAGTTCTCAAAAAGATAATATTTTTAAAAATCAAAACGCTTTGGATTTTTCCAAGGCGTTTTTTTGTATTACAAATTTAGCTATATAACATATTGCTGAGTTATTCGGATAGATGTCTTTGCGAACTTACTATATATGATAATATTTCAGGATTAGTGCATATTTCGTTTGCTATTTCAATGTGGTTGTCTTTTGGGATAGGAGTGGTAGCATTGTTGAAAATATCTATTATTGTTTTATATGTACCATTAAACGTTTCGATAGATGCTTGTAGCATCTGGTTTTCGCTGATATTGCTAAAATCAACTTCATAGCCTGCAATGTAGCCTAGATATTCTATAAAAAGTCTTTGAGTTCGACCATTGCCTTCTCGGAATGGATGAATAGCATTGAGTTCTCCTAAGTAGTAGCTTAACCTTTTTGAGATATCAGTACTATTTGTAAAGATCAAATACTTTTCTTTTATTATTTCAGAAAATATTCTTGTTAATTCACTCTCGATATACAATGACTTGCAAAATAGAGTGCCTTTGGATATATCAACTGTACGAAACTCGCCAGCCCATTTGTAAATACTAGAGAATATCTTATAATGGATGTCCTTGAAATGCCTTATGTCAAGATTGCCTTTAACATAGTTAGTTTCAGATTCTGCTATTTCGAGTGAGGTGATTTCTCTTTCAGCAGCATCCAAATCTTCCTGATTGGTTATACCAAGTTTATTGATTAAAACTGAAGAGTCAGGATAACAGTAATAATTATCAACTTGAAATTCATATCTTGAGCTATGCATTTATCGTATGCTGAGAATGTTTTAATATTAAATCCCGCTTTGTTGAAGAAAATGATTTTTCGCCAGATAAACATTTTTTTATCCTTATCTCATCGCCCTTATTTAAAGAATAACTTTCCATCCTCATCGTAGATGCAACTTTATTATAAATTTTTTCCTGGTTGTTAATGTTATTACTCATATTTACACCTCAATATATATTATACTATTTCCGTCTTCTTTATTCAAGCATAGAGGTATTAGTGGATTATTTTATTGTTGGTAAATAAACGACGATAGAGAAAATCATTGATTAAAAAATCAGAGCTTGAAGTGGATAAAAATATGGACTATATATACGTTGACTTGAAAAAAAAGCCAGTAAAGGTTATAATTCACGTAGTAAATGACAAAACTATATATAAAGGAAATGGATATTTTGGATTATAAAAGCGAATATAAAAAGTGGATTGAAAGCGATTATTTTGATAAGCAAACAACAGACGAGCTAATGAGCATAGCTTTAAATGAAAAAGAGATTGAAGAGAGATTTTATAAATCATTAGACTTCGGCACAGCTGGAATGCGTGGAAAGTTGGGCGCTGGAACAAACCGAATGAACGTTTATATGATACGCCGTGCAACAAAAGGCTTTGGTAATTATATCTTACAAAATGGAGATGCAGATAGGGGAGTTGTAATCGCATATGATAGCAGAAACTTCTCAGATGTTTTTGCACTAGAAACTGCTCAAACTCTAGCACAGATGGGTATTAAGTCATATCTATTTACTTCGCTTCGTCCAGTTCCAGTTTTATCTTATGGAATAAGAAAGTTAAATGCACAAGCTGGTGTTGCAATCACTGCAAGCCATAATCCAAAAGAATATAATGGATATAAAGTTTATTGGCAAGATGGTGCACAGACTGTTGATGAAGTAGCTGATGTTATAATCGATCGCGTTAATGAGATTGATGATTATGATAATATTGAAATTATGGACGAAAAACAAGCGGTGTCAAAGGGACTAATCGAGTATATCGACAGCATCGTTGATGATGCATATATCGATGATATAAAAACTCTTGCTTGTGAGAAAGATTTTTCCAAAGATATCAATATCGTATTCACTCCGATTCATGGTGCAGGAAATGTTCCAGTAAGACGAGTATTGGACGAATTGGGATATAAAAATATAGAAGTTGTAAAAGAACAAGAGCTGCCAGATGGTGATTTTCCGACGGTTGATGCTCCAAACCCAGAGGATGCAAAAGCTTTTGATATTGCGATTGAGTATGCAAAGAAAAGTGGGGCAGAGCTTATCATTGGAACTGACCCAGATAGTGATAGACTTGGAATGCTTATATTAGATAATGATGGAAAGTTTTATCGTCCAAACGGAAACGAGATTGGTGCGCTACTATTTGATTTTTATATAAATGCAAACTCACAGCGTCTAACGGATAATGATGTGATGATAAAATCAATAGTATCTTCTGATATAATCCGCAAGATTGCAGCGACAAAAGATATAAAAGTTGTGGAAGTGTTAACAGGCTTTAAATATATCGGTGAATATATTAAAAATATTGAGGGTACAGATGAAAACTTTGTATTTGGATATGAAGAGAGTTATGGATACTTGGCTGGAACTTTTGTAAGGGATAAGGATGCGGTTGTTGCGGCTATGATAGCATGTGATATGTGTAGTTATTATAAGAGCAAGGGCAAAACTGTTTATGATGCGCTGATGGGTTTATACGAGCAGCACGGATTCTACTCGGATGGACAACTTGCAATAACCCTCGAGGGAAAAGCTGGAATAGAGCGTATTGGCAGAATCATGGATTCGTTTAGAGCGAATGGTTTTCCACAAATCGAAGGGCTTACTCTTTCTAAAAAGTTCGATTATCTTACATCTGAGATCAAGTGCAATAATACAGGAAAAGTTTTCGATACAAAGCTTAGATCATCTAATGTGCTAAAATACGTCTATGATAATTCATCATGGGTATGCCTTCGTCCATCAGGAACAGAACCAAAGATCAAGATTTATGGTTCTGCTTGCGAAAAGACAAAGCAAGCGTCAGAAAAACGGCTAGCGCAAATGATCGATATTATGAAATCAGCTATGGATAAAGTAGAGTAATATAATTTAAATATCAAGGTGAAAAGATATGCGAGAAAGAAGAAGTTCAAAGCAATATCATATTAACGGGAAGTGGGCGATATTCACAGTTCCAGTTCTTATCGTTATTGCAATCATAGTAAGGATGTTTTTTGACACATCTAGTTTTTTTGCTGAAATCAGTTTGCTTATTTCAATCCTCAGGTTTTTAATCTGGGGATTTGTGATATTCTTTATTCTTCATCCTTTTGTAAGCTATTTTGAAAATAAGTTTGCAAAGCTAAGGCTTAGAAAAGTTTTATCCATTCTTATTGTTTATACAATTTTCGGTGGAATATTATATTGCTTATTTTTCTTGCTGCTTCCTTCAGTTTTTAACAGTATAGTTGATGTTACTAAAATCTTGCCAACATACATAGACGATGCAGAGAATATCTTATACAGTGCAAAAGATTGGATTGCGAAACTTAAAATTGCAGGATTAGAGGATAAGATTGAACAAAATGTCTTTGTGCTTATAGATACAGCCGTACAAAATATCGGAGATTTCAGCGTTGCATTTTTTAATGCTTCATACAAAATTTTTGATAGTGTGCTTGATTTTCTAATCGGGATTGTCGTTTCAATCTATATGATAGTGGAAAAGGATTCGCTATCACGTAGGATAAAGAAAATAACATATAGCGTTTTAGAAGAATCTAGTGCGGATAGAGTTTACATCACATCAAATAAATCTGGAATAATATTTAGAAAATTTATAATAGGAAAGTCTATCGATTCGATTATCGTGGGACTATTCTCATTTCTTGTATTTATAATCTTTAAAGTACCACTTCCTGTTTTGTTGGCAGTTATTATTGCGATTACAAACATGATTCCAACAATAGGTCCAATTATCGGAGCAGTTCCTTGTATCATAATCACGCTTATGATAAGTCCAAATATGGCACTTTTGGTACTTGTCTATATTTTAATCGTTCAAGCTGTTGATGGAATGATATTGGGTCCAAAGATTTTGGGAGATAGTTTGGGTCTAAAACCATTTTATATTATAGTTGCTGTATTTATTGGCGGTGGATTGTTTGGAATAATTGGTGCGTTTTTAGCAACACCGACTTTGGCTGTTATAAAGATTCTGCTTTATGAGTATACAGAAAAGAAATTAGCAGAGAAAAATATCACGATTACGTAAAATACTAATATATACAACTTATAAAAAGGGGTGAATTAACTCTTTTTTTTTGCTTGAATATTGTTATCAACATAATAAGTTTCGGGCTTTGATATTATACTAATCAAGTCTACGATTATTCCTATTCCAAATAATCCCCAAGTAAGAGCATAGACTATGCCAAGACCAAACTTGCCTTCATAGAATTTATGTGCACCCCACGCACCAAACAGTAGACATAAACCAAAAGCAACCCATTTGTTCTTTGGGATTTGATGGTCTTTAGAATCAGCTTTAATATAATTGTTTTTCATGCTTTTTGGAACTATATAACCTTTTTTGCTGTTATTATCAGCTGGTTTAATGGATAATGAGGAGCTTGATTTATCACTACTAGTTGAACTTGTATTAAAATGATCACCACACTCAGGACAAACATCAAATTTGATTTTTACTTTTGCACCGCAAAGCCCGCAAACTTTAGTATTTTTCATAATGTCTCCTCAAAAATGGTTGTGTATGATACGACAATTATATATCTATAAAAGAATGTAGTCAATTATCTCTGATAGACGGTATTTTTAAATTGCTGAACGTGTTTTGATAAGCGATTTTTTGTATGATATAATATTATTGCTTATATGAATAATATAAATTATAAAGGGGAAATTTTATGGCATCAAAAAAGGAAGTTTGGAAAGAGTTTGCTGATGAAATAAATGCACAGTATAAAGAGGGGACGGCTTTTTCGCAACCTTTTGCCATCTACAAGTATAAGGGTTTTGAAATAATATTCACTCGCTATATCGTGTCGACAGGAAATGCCTATGTAACTTATACAACGGTATATGTTCCTTTTAAGAATAAAAAGGAAATTAAATTTAAACTTACAAAAAAGAACTTCTTGCATAGAATATTTAAAAAGTCCAATAAAAAAATTATAGTAACTGGTCAAAGTGAATTTGATTATAGTTACCGCATTAAAGGAAATGATGAAATATATATTGCAAGGCTGTTTTCTGATTATGAATTGCAAGAGTTAATATTTAAACAAAAGCAAATGTTTTTGTCCATTAATGATAATAAGGGTTATCACAAGAGGATATATAAAGAGATAAATAAAAAGCGTGAGATGGAAGGCGATGTGGATATTGCAATGCTATACTATCAATGCGCAAATGTTATAAAGGATAAGCAACGGCTTTATGATTTAAAATTGCTATTTGAAAAGCTTGTGGATAAAATGGTTGATTTAAATATGATGCATTAATCTTATATAAAAAAGGAGCTAATAATTTAGCTCCTAAAATTTTATATCAAATTACTTTACCATATGTCTTATTCTAAACTTTGCACCAATATCCTTTGTTATCTTCTCACAATTATCGATTGTTTCCTGTGGAAGAAAATCCACAACACTCAATATCGTTTCAAATCCATTTTCAACAGCTTCTTTTGCAAAATCTAGCATATACTGATAACCATCATCGCCAAACTCACATAGGCACTCTTTTTGATAATCGAACTTATTGTCAGCATTAAGGCTGATGGAAAAAGTATCGATTAATCCAACAAGCTCTGGAAGAACATTTCGCCCGTGAATCTTGTTGGCGTGTCCGTTGGTATTGACTTTAACCTTTATACCATTTTCTTTAGCATATTTGCTCACATCTTTCATAACATCCAAGCTATACATCGGCTCGCCATATCCGCAAAATGTGATTTTATCATACTGTGGATATTTTTTTAAATCAGATATTATTTGCTCGGCAGTAGGTTCAGACTCAATCCAAAGTTTATTATTTCCAACACCTTCGCTATTGTTTCTAATGCAAAAGATGCAGGAGTTGGAGCATTTATTGGTTGGGTTGATATACAGCCTATCATGATATTCATAGACGTAAACGTCTTTTCTTTTATTCATTTATATGACCATTCCTTTAGTTGCTTTAAATAATTTTAAATCTTGAATAGATTTTTTGCATTATCGATATTGATATCACACATCTTTTCAAACTCGATTTCGCGAAGCTCTGCCATTTTTCGAAGAACATGTTCAACGTATTTAGGCTCATTTCGCTTGCCACGCTTGGGCACAGGGCTCATATAAGGACAATCTGTTTCTGCCATAACTCTATCCAGTGGTACAACCGAAAAAGCATCACGAACATTGACCGCATTGTTAAAAGTAAGCGTTCCAGTAAATGAGATGTGCAGTCCTAATATTAGACACTCCTTTGCAGTCTCGGCACTTGATGAAAAACAATGTACAACTCCATCAATTTTATCGAACTTTTTTAACGTATTCATCATTTGCTGTGTGGCTGAACGTGAATGTAAGATAACAGGCATATTTAAATCTTTAGCCAAGCACAGTTGTTTGTAGAATACATCCTGCTGAGTTTCACGTGGAGGAGAATCATAGTAAAAATCCAGACCAATTTCGCCTAATGCAACGACTTTTTCTTGAGATAGAAGATGCCCCAACTCATCAATATAATTATCACCAGCATCCATAGCATCATGAGGGTGAATACCTGAAGCTGCATAAACTCGCTTATTATCCATAGCCATTTTAGCCGCCGCTTTTGAATCAGCAATATTAGTTCCAGCTTCAATTATAGCCAAGATATCATCTGCTTCAAAAGAATCGATAATATCCTGTCTGTCATTATCAAATTTTTTATCTAGCATATGTGCATGAGTATCAAATAACATTATCTAACTTCCAATCCGTCTTTCATTTGCTTTTCACTTGTGATGATAGATAAATCCTTACCATCATCAACAGCTAAAATCATACCATCAGACTCAACGCCACGAATTTTTGCAGGTTTTAAGTTTGTAACAACAACAACAGTTTTTCCAACAAGTTCTTCTGGCTTATACCAAGTTTTAATACCAGAAACAATCTGTCTTACATCATCGCCAATCTTGACTTTAGAAACAAGTAGCTTATCAGATTTTGGAACTTCCTTAGATTCCAAAACTAAACCAGTTTTAAATTCAACGTTCATAAAATCATCGAAAGAAATTTGCTTTTTAGCGACCGCAGGTGCTTCTTCTTTCTTTTTACCAGCAGTTTTACTCTTGTTCTTTTTGATATCTCTGCCATCACTCAACTTCTCTAAATCTTCAAGCTCTTTTTTGATATCGATTCTTGGGAAGATAGGGGCAGTTTTTACTACTTCTGTCCGTTGCATCACACCAAAAGGTTTAACGCTGTCGATAGTTTTAAGGCAATCATCAGTAACGCCGATATTAGCAAAAATCTTTTCGGCAGTTGTTGGCAAGTATGCTTGTAAGAATACAGCAACAATTCGGATATTCTCGATTAGGTGATACATTACGCTCATCAACTCTTCGTTATTCGCTTCATCTTTAGCCAATATCCAAGGAGTGGTAAGGTCGATGTATTTATTGGACTTTCCAATCAGCTCCCAAATCTCACCAATAGCTTCAGGGATATTTAGCTCATCCATGTGCTTGTCAACTTTTGTATATAGCTCGTTAACAAGTGCTTCAATATCAGCATCATGTGCTGTGTTTTTATATTTATTAGTAACAATGCCATCGAAATATTTATCAGCCATCGCTACGCTACGTGCAACAAGATTTCCAAGATCGTTTGCTAGGTCAGAGTTGATACGTGTTAATAATGTTTCATTAGAGAACAATCCATCAGACCCAAATGCCACTTCTGATAAAAGGAAGTAACGAATAGCATCAACGCCATAACGGTTGACCAATTTTTCTGGATCAACAACGTTTCCTTTGGATTTACTCATCTTTCCGCCTTCAAGAATTAGCCATCCGTGACCGAATACTTGGTGAGGAAGTGGTAAATCTAGAGCCATCAGCATAATAGGCCAAATAATCGTATGGAAACGGATAATCTCTTTTCCAACAATATGAACATCAGCCGGCCAGTAGTTTTGGAATTTTGAATCGTCATCAGAAAGATAACCCAATGCAGAAATATAGTTTGAAAGTGCATCGATCCAAACATATACAACATGCCCCTCGTCAAAATCAACTGGGATTCCCCATTTAAATGAAGTACGTGATACACATAGATCATCTAAACCAGGAAGCAAGAAGTTGTTGAGCATCTCGTTTCGACGTGATGCAGGTTGAATAAAATCATCATTGTCTTTTATGTATTGAATTAGTCTATCAGCATATTTTGAAAGTTTGAAGAAGTATGATTTCTCTTTTGTCATATCAACTTCTCGTCCACAATCTGGACATTTTCCATCAACAAGTTGACGATCTAGCCAGAATGATTCACAAGGAGTACAATACCAACCCTCATATTCACTCTTATAGATATCGCCTTGATCATAAAGCTTCTTGAAGATTTTTTGAACAGTTTCTTTATGTCGATCATCAGTAGTTCTGATAAAATCATCATTTGATATATCAAGTAGATTCCAAAGATCTTTTATCCAACCGACGATTTTATCGGTATACTCTTTTGGTTGCATATTAGCTTCGCTAGAAACTCGCTCGATTTTTTGACCGTGCTCGTCTGAACCAGTAAGGAACATAACGTCATAACCGTTTATGCGTTTATACCTTGCAAGTGCATCCGCAGCTAATGTAGAATATGCGTGTCCGATATGCAGTTTATCAGAAGGATAATAAATTGGCGTTGTAATATAATAAGTTTTTTTCATTTTTTCTAAGTTTCCCTTCGTTTTTCAATTTTTTATAACAAAAGCCCCTAATTAGATAGGGGCTTTAAATAGATAAAGTCAACCACCCTAACAGGCGTATGGTATGTTAACGAGTACATCTCCCGCTTAAAGCTTACGAACAGGTCGTTTACAATAAGTAGCTCCACAATCATTTTGGGCAAGTTTTATTAGCATGGATGCATTTCAGCTTGTTGCACACTCTCTTTTATCTGCTAATCTTCACTGCTTACTCTTTGCTTCATAGCCTTTAAAAAAATATCATTTTAAGAATAGATTAATTCTATATTTTTGTCAAGTTTTTAAGCCATCTAATGCTAATTTTTAAGCGCTTGCAACGGTGCAGGAATCTTTCCGCCACGATGGATAAAATCAAAAGCACTTTCTGTGTTATATGGCATGATTGGTGCTTTGCCTAAAAGTCCGCCAAACTCAACCATATCACCAACATCTTTGCCCGGAACAGGTATAATTCTTACAGCAGTGGTTTTGCTATTAATCATTCCAATAGCTGCTTCATCAGCTATAATAGCAGATATTGTTTCAGCAGGAATTGTACCAGGAACAGCAATCATATCCAGTCCAACAGAACAAACGCAAGTCATAGCCTCTAGTTTTTCAAGAGACAAACAGCCTTTTTGAACAGCCGCAATCATTCCTTCATCTTCGCTAACTGGGATAAATGCTCCAGATAATCCACCGACATGTGATGATGCCATAACTCCACCTTTTTTAACTGCATCATTTAGAAGAGCTAGTGCCGCAGTTGTTCCATGACCGCCACACGTTGAAAGTCCCATTTCCTCCAAGATTCTAGCAACACTATCGCCAACAGCAGGAGTTGGAGCTAGTGATAAATCCACGATTCCAAAATCAACGCCAAGTCTTTTTGATGCTTCTTTAGCAACCAATTGACCAACGCGTGTTATTTTAAAAGCAGTCTTTTTGATTGTTTCAGCGACAACATCAAAAGGCTCGCCTTTTACATTTTTAAGGGCACTGTGTACAACACCAGGACCTGAAACCCCGACACTAACAACACATTCACCCTCGCCAACGCCATGAAAAGCACCAGCCATAAATGGGTTGTCTGGAACTGCATTACAAAAAACAACAAGCTTTGCACAGCCAAGACCATCTCTGTCTTTAGTTAAATGAGCAGTTCTTTTAATAGTTTGCCCCATCATTTTAACACAATCCATGTTTATTCCAGACTTTGTTCCACCGATATTGACGCTAGAACAAACAACGTCTGTTGTAGCCAAAGCCTGTGGAATACTATCGATTAAAATTCTATCTCCATGTGTAAATCCTTTTTGCACCAATGCAGAAAATCCGCCTATAAAGTCAACTCCAACTTCTTTAGCGGCTTTATCCAATGCTTTAGCAAAAGGAACATAAGTTTTAGCATCGCTACTTTCAGCGATCATTGATATTGGTGTAACGCTGATTCTTTTATTAACGATTGGGATTCCAAATTCTGCTTCAATATCCTCGCCTGTTTTAACCAAATCCCTCGCATATGTAGTTATTTTTTTTACTATTTTATCACAACTGATTTTATAATCAGGATGTACGCAATCTCTAAGCGACAGACCCATTGTGATAGTTCTAACATCAAGATTTTCTGATTTTATCATATTAATCGTCGATAAAATCTCTCTTTCATTTATCATAAACTATACCTCATTAATTTTTTATCCCGTTTTATATTCTGTGCATCGAATTGAAAATCTCTTCTCTTTGGATCTTGATTTCCATACCGATTTTTTCACCTAAACAATCCAAGTCTTCGATTACTTTTCCAAAACTCTCCGTCTTATCTTTTAAATCGACAAGCATGATCATGGTGAAGTATTCGTCATGCATAACTGTTTGGTTGATATCCAAGATATTGATTTTTAGTTTTGATAGAACGCTACTTACTTCAGAAATTATCCCGACTTTGTCTTTTCCTATTACTGTTAATATTGCTCTCATTTTTAAAGCCCTTTCCTTTATCGTATATAATTATTAAAAAATTTAATATCGTTTTATAAGCAATCCTATTATATATTTTATTAAATAAACTTACAAGTTGTTAAATAAAATCAGATATTAATATCGGCAAAAAAAACAAGCCAGAGCATATGGCTCTGGCTTATCTTATAATATTTTAGTTTATCAATCTTTTTCATTTGCATTAACATAGTACACGCCAGAAAAAGCATCATACATATCATAATAGAGCTTTTCTGATTTTACTACAACACCTTCGCTGTCACTATATTGACGGTATACCATAACTCTTTGACCATATGTATGATCGATATACTCATAGATTTGTAGCGGTTTGATTTCTGTTCCGCCTGGAGTTTTTTCAGCATACTTATATGTTGGAGGTGCTGGCATTGTTGTTTTTACAACTTTGTATGCAACGTCAACATTATATCCATGTGCAGGTGGCTTTCCATAAAAGTTACAAGTAACTGTTCTCTTTTGTAGATCGACAACAATACTCATATATATAGGATAATTTTTATTATTTGTAATCTTTAAATCTGGTGTTTCACTTATTGTAGCATCAAGCCCAATTGGAATATATGTTGATGGCAACGAGTGATGGTGACGCTCTGATATTTCAAGTTCAGCTTTTAGCGCTGCAATATATATAGTGGAAGATACTTGACACACACCACCACCATATTGAAGGTCATGCACACCAGAAGTAAGTCCTGGAGCTTCAAAAAATCCGTTATCTGCTGTTCTCATACCAGCAACGTTGTTTAAAGATAGTGTTTCCGCAGGCTGAATAACAGGCATTCTTTCACAAAGAAGCTGTGAAAGTCTTTGGATGTTCTTATCTCTACTCTCACCTTTAATTTTGATCTTTGATGTATATGATCCGATAAGCTTTGTATTTTCTTTCATATCTTCTATACTAGAAAATGAGGATACTTCATAAGTAGGTGGTTCTAAAATTGAGTAATCATTAGTCTTTATAGCATCAAAAATATTTTCAGCAAACTTTTCAATATCAACTTTTAAACCAGGAACAGGCTCTTGATACTCAAACCTATCTTCTTCTTCAGGTGTTTGTGATCTGAAAATAATACCTGCATCACCTGGTGCAACATTGATTTCAGACGATACAGCCTCAGACATTAAAAATGAGGATACATCTTCCAAAGTAATTTTTGGTGACAATTCAAAATTAACTTTTCCATCTGTTTCAGCAAAAACTCCCTCTGGTAACTCGCCAGTAGCTGAATACAAAAATGCTTGCTTAATAGCCATATCAACATCGGGTTTTGCACCAAACTCTTGTGCATTGAACCAAAATCCCTTGCGGTTAACTGTAAATGCGATATCTTTATCGATATACCAATCAGAAACAGTTTTTGTTAGAGCTGCTCTTGCTTGGCTTTCATCCATAAGAGAAAGATCAACACCTTGTATGCTGATACCTTCATTTAAAATATTGCTTTCCAATATAACATCAATCTCTTCAGTATCTATGGGATTTCTATTTTTTAAAGCCAATATGCCTAATACTACAAAAGCTATTACTAAAATAATCAAAGTAATAAATAGTATTGCAATGGTCGTTTTCTTTTTGTTTACATTACTCATTTTTATACCTCACTAAAAATCGGTTAGTTCATTTTATCGAATAATGTAATAAAAGTAAACCTTAATAGATGAAATTTAACAATTATGAAAATATAGGGTTTGTTATATTTGAAAATTCATTTATAATTAGAAGGACAGTATATAATTATAAAAACAACAGATATACAGATGGGAAGTAAAATGATTTGAGAAGAAAAGATAAGCAAATAAACGACAGACATAAAATCGATAGTGTAATAATGGATGCAAATGTTATAAGAATCGGTATGTGCATAGATAATAAACCATATATTGTGCCGCTAAACTTTGGATATGATGGAAAGAGTTTTTTTATACACTGTGCAAAACAAGGCAAGAAAATTGACATCTTAAAACAAAACCCAAATGTTTGGTTTGAAATTACAAGCAAGCAAGATATAATAGAGTCACAGTACGATTGTGATTGGACATGTGATTATACAAGTGTTATGGGAAGTGGCAAAGCGGTTTTTTTAGAATCGGATGAGCAAAAAAGATATGCGCTTAGTGTTATTATGAATAAGTTTGCACCTGATAAGACTTATGGCTTTCCTGATAAATCAGTTGCTAATGTATGCATAATAAAGATAGATATTGAAGACATAACGGGGAAAAGTACGGTAGCTATATGAAAAATATAAAAATAATTTTAATAATAATATTGATAGTTTTGCTTGCAATAATTGGATTGCTTATATTAAATCTCATAAATGGTGAGGATAAGGTGGCAGATAATGAAGTTGTTTTAGTGAGCAGTGATGCAAGCGAGCAGGTGAAAAAAATTGGGGTTACTGAGTTAGAAGAATATTCGAGCGATAAGCAAAATATTATTGAAGAAAATCAAGAGATTGATCCACAAGAAAGATATATTGATTTTACCATAGGTGGAACTGGTGATATTATGTGTCATGACTCCCAGCTTAATGACGGAGAGAGAACAGCCAACCTTTTGGATCTAGAAAACAAGTATTCATTTGATCATTGGTTTGATGCTGTTAGGGATGAGCTACAATATCCAGATATTATGATAGCTAATTTTGAAACAAACATTGTTGCAAACAAAAAATATATGGGTTATCCAGAGTTTAACAGCCCATCTGAAGTTGCGGTTGCCACAAAAAATTCTGGAATCGATGTCTTTTCAAATGCAAACAATCATGCAATGGATATGGATTATGAAGGGTTGATTGCAACGCTTGATGAGTTTGATAAAATCGGAGTTACCAATACTGGAATATATTCGAATATAGAGGAATATAACGAATTATTGTTCTTTGATATTAGTGAAGATATAAGAGTTTGTGTAATCGGTGCATCTTACATGCAAAGTGAAGGGGCACTCAGCAAACTGACAAAATCTCAAAGCGAGTATGCGGCAGAGGTTATTGATGAAGAGACTAAAATAGTTAATAAAATAAAGCGTGCAAAAGCCGAGGGTGCGGATTTGGTGGTGTTATCGCTTCATTGGGGTAGTGAGTATGAAAGAGAGCCAAATAAATTCCAACAAAAATATGCACAGAGTTTTGTTGCAGCAGGAGCAGATTTGATTTTTGGACATCATCCACATGTTATACAACCAGCCGAGATGGTCACAGCTATAAGTGATGATGGAAAAGAAAATAAAGCGTTGGTATATTGGTCTTTGGGTAATTTTATTTCAAATCAGACTAAGAACTTTACAAATAGCGGTGTTATTGCTTATGCAAATTATGAATATGATAGACAAGAAGAGGTTCTCAGATTAAAGGATTCGGTGTATATTCCGACCTATGTTTATAAAGCAAAAGACGCTGGATTTAGATTTAACATCTTGCCTGCATCATATTATAGTAAAGAAAATGATGAAAACTATCCTTATATAAAGGGAACGTTAAAAACTTATATGCAGGAGTCTTATCAAGATACTGTTAATACCCTTGGACAAAATGTTGTAAAACCAATCGATGATTTTAAGTCAGATGAATTTTAGTTGAAAAGGATTCTTTGGATGTTTAAAGCTATGGATAATAAAAACAAACCGAATATAATAGTAAGCAGATGTTTAACAGGAAAAAAATGTCGCTATGATAAAACCTCATGCCCGTCAAAAGTTGTTGATAGCTTAGCGAGCCGAGTAAACTTTATAGATATTTGTCCAGAGATGGATATTGGACTTGGCGTACCAAGAGAAACGCTTTCGCTTTTTGACACAAAAGATCAAGGGATAAAGATGCTCACCAATATCAACAGGTTTGATGTCACTGATAAAATGAAAGATTATTTTGATACTTTTTTTAAAAACAATATTAAGATCGATGGTGCGATATTAAAAAGCAAATCTCCATCATGCGGATATCTTGATGTAAAATTATTTAGTTTAGACGGACAGATTTTGGAGGAAAAAAATTCAGGACTTTTTACACAGGAATTATTAAATAAGTTAGATGACATTGTGGTTGAGAGCGATAAAAGATTAAATGATAAAAACACTAAGCGAATATTCTATAATAGGATATTTAAGATAATACCCTGTTTTGATTAGTAGTAATATAGATTAAATCCTAATAAAGTGTTAATAATTTCAAAATTCGTTTACAATTTATATAAAATTGAGTTATCATAAATGAATTAGCAATAAAATATTTATATATACAAATAACCAATATATTAATGAGGAGATTTATATAATGGCAGATATAAGGGGAAGAGCCCCTATAACAAAAAAAGATCTACGAGATGCAAAGAAAAGAGCTAAATTGGCTAGAGCAGCAAAGATGAAAAGTGAAGATTCTAGTGGTGCAAAAGCTGGTGTGGCTAAAAGTTCAAGAGTTAAAACTTCTAGTAGTCCAAGAAATAAAGGTCGCATGGGCGTTGGATTTGGAGGCAATACGAAGCTATATATTATTATCGGTATTTGCGTTATTGTTGCAGTAATAGTTGGAATGACTTTTTATATTGCAACACAAAGACAGCCAGGCGAAGAAGAACTGTTAGTTTTTGTTGAAAGTGGTGTTTATGCAAATACTACAACAATCCAAGGTGTTGATGTTTCAGGCAAAACGATTGCTGAAGCAAGAGTAGCAATATCACCAGCTTTAGAGAAAAAGTTTTTTGAAACAACTATAAAATATAAGGTTAATGGCGAAGAGTTTAGTAAAACAGCCATCGATTTAGATCTTGTTACGGATATTGAAGATATCTTAATTGATGCGATGCTGTATGAAAAAACTGGAAATGTATTTGATCGTTCTGAAAAACTAAAAGAACTAGAAACTTCTGGTCAAAGCTTTGAAGTCGATTTAATTGCAAATGCTGATATGGTTGCAAAGGCTGCAAAAGTTTTCTTACCAGCACATGGTGAGCTTCCAGTTGAGCCAACGATGACTTTTAATCCAGATGGAACTACCACGGACGATTATTTTGAATGGACAGATCACAAAAATGGATTTGCTGTAAACGAAGCGGCATTTGTTCAATTGGCTGTAAGTAGTATCAATTCCGATAATTTTGATTTGGGTGAAATTGAAGTTGATGTTTTAGAATCCAATAAAACCAAAGAGATGATGCAAGAGACTGTTGTAAAACTTTCTGAATACACCACATTCTATGGAACTGGTGATTTGGATGATAAAAACAGGATGGCAAACATCAAAAAAATGGGCGATATGGTTTCTGGAACGGTTATAAAACCTGGGCAGACTTGGTCGTTAAATGATACAACAGGAGAAAGAACAGAAGACGACGGATGGGAATATGGTCATGCAATAAAAAGAGGAGCAGTAGTAGATGAACTTGGAGGTGGTGTTTGTCAGGTTTCTGGTACTCTATATAATGCATTTTTAGAAGCTGATTTAGGGATTGTTGAAAGAAACAATCATACTGTTATGTCGGTATATATTGATAGAAAATCACGAGAAGAGTATTATCCAAATCATGAAGCCGCTGATGCGACAATTGATTATCCTAGAAAAGACTTGAAAGTTAAAAATACATATGACGAAGATGTTTATATAATCGTTATTACTGATACGGATAGAGAAGTCGAAAATATTACGGCTATGGTATTTGGACCAAAACCAGAAAATGATTATAAAATTGTTATTAGGACTATTGAAGAAACAGATGAGTCAAAAATACCAAAACCAACAGCGGATACACAATTATTGGTTGCAGAAAATGGAATTGCTCCCGGTGGAACTTATGTTTCAGTTGGTGCACCTTATACATATGTTAAAAGAAAAGATGGTTCGGTATGGTATACATATAAATATTACTATCCAGCTACTTATGATCCAGAAGTAGATCCAACATATTCTTGGATTGGTTATGTAGAGGGTGATAATAAATCTGGTGAAAAATATAGAATTAAGACTGTTGATAGTGGGGAATATTTAGATTCGATATATCCAGCACAAAATGGTGTTGTTTATTATCATCCAGATGACCCATTATCTTATGGCTTGCCTGGCTCAACTTATGATCCGAATGCTGCTGAAAATCAGCCCGATGAATCAGGCGGGGAAACTGAAACACCAGCTGTATAAAAAAAGATAAAAAATAATAGAGCAAGGTGGAAATTAATAAATCCATCTTGCTCTTTTTGGTTTAACAATAAACTGTTTATTCTAAATCAAGACCATTTTCGATATGAACTAAGAAGTCTTGAACATTTGTAACGATTGATTTAACAGCCAAAGAGCCTCTATCACGAAGTTTGTTGACAGCAAATTCTGTAATATCAACAGTATAAAAATTCACAGGTCTGATGATTCCATCTTTGTTAACATAGCTTGGTGTCATGTTTCCAGTAGCAATCGTGTGAAGTTGAGTTGCAAGTCCGATTACTGTTGTTGCACTGCTGATGATTTCTCTCATTTTCATCTGTGCATCATAAACATTTGGGATAACCTCTGGAAGCGGTCCATCATCTCTGATTGAGCCTGCAAGAACATAACCGATACCACGTTTTTCCATAGCATACATTATTCCATTATCGATATTGTTTTTAGCGATAAACTTTTTAATACTTCCACAATTTCTTACATCGTTGATGGTTTGCAAGTGGTGATAATGTCCATTAGGTACGGATTCTTGTGTGTATATGTTTTGCCCCAAAGCTGTTTTCATATATGCCGCTTCAAGGTCATGAGTTGCGAGTGCATTGCCTGCAAATATATGCTGAACATAACCGTTTTCAATAAGCTTTTGCATAGATTTTCTGGAATCAAAATCAAAAGCAACTGCCGGACCTAATACCCAAACAATATAGCCGTTGTCCTTTTCATATTTAAGTAGTTTATAAAGCGAATCATAATCCATCGAGTATGATGTTTCTCTAGTTCTAGAAGTTCTAAAGGCAAACTCTTCAGAATTGCTCTTTTCGTCCAAAAAGCCTTTTGAATGAAGAAAGATTCCCATTGATGAATCGTCTTTTCTGCCAATAACAACATCCTCGCCAGCTTTAACGTTTCTAGCTTCAACAGCATATGGTTTTTTTAATCTAATAACAATACAACAATCCATGCGAGATTGGCTTATTAGCTCCCAGCTATCATCGATTTTTACGTATTCTGGAAAGATTGATGTTGCATGAAACTCATCTGGTAGAATTCCATCAACTTTTGCTTTGATAGTTATTGCATTAGGTGCAGATTGAAAAATTTCTTGATTAAAATCTGGTGCAGTATATTCATTAAGCATATTCATACCTCTATATTTAACTAAATTTATCCTTTATATTGTACAATATGACAGAGTCTAAATCAATAAAAGTAATTAATAATAAAATAAGGCGAATAATCTGAAAATATTGGGTTTTTAATTAACAATAAGGGATTGTATTAGCTTATATTAGTATGCTATAATTATGTTGCATTAATAGTTTTTCATATAAAATCGATGATATGGTTCGAAAGTCTCTACCCAAACGCCGTAAATGTTTGGACTATGAAAACGTATAAATTTTTATGTCCACATTTTTGGGCTAAGCATGGTTGATTATAAGTGAAATTTGGTCAATTGTTATTTTTATGTTTTCAAAACTTTCATTTATATTTAAAATTGTTGATATTATCATTAGAGTAAGAGCATTTGTTTTTGAGTGCTTTTTTATATTTTGGAGGCGAAATGAGTAAAGCTGTTGTTGGAATAATAATGGGTTCAAAATCTGATTATCCTGTTATGAAAGATGCATGTGATGTTTTAGAGCAGTTAGGTATTGAATATGAAAAACAGGTTATTAGTGCGCATAGAACACCTGATGAGATGTTCGATTATGCCGAGTCAGCAAGGGCGCGTGGATTAAAAGTTATTATCGCTGGTGCTGGTGGTGCGGCTCATTTACCTGGAATGGTTGCAAGCAAAACTAGCTTGCCTGTGATTGGTGTGCCCGTAAAATCTAGCAATCTATCTGGAATGGATTCACTTCTTTCAATAGTTCAGATGCCGGGTGGAGTGCCAGTAGCAAGCATGGCGATTAATGGTGCGAAAAATGCAGGGCTTTTTGCATCGCAGATTATCGGATCTTTCGATAACGATGTAGCAAAGAGGCTTGATAAATATAAAAACGATTTGCGAGAAATAGTGAAAAGGGAGCATACACTAGATTAATGGATGAAATAAAATCGATTGGAATCATTGGCGGAGGTCAACTTGGCTTAATGATGATGGATGCAGCACATGGTCTTGGTTTAAAAGCTAATATATTAGACCCAGATGATACTTGCCCAGCGTCGAAAGAGGCTGATGTATTTATCAAAAGTAAATTTGATGATGAAGCAAACATCGAAAAATTATGTAAAATAAGCGATACGGTCAGTTTTGAGTTTGAAAATATACCGTATGAGATTGTAGAAAAATTTTCACAAAAATATAATATCCCACAAGGAGCAAAGCCGCTCTATATATCCCAGCACAGAATGCGTGAAAAAAACAGCGCAAAGGAGGCAGGGATGAATGTTGGCGGGTTTTTACCTGTATCAAGCGAAGCGGAACTTATTAGCGCCGTAGAAAAATTGGGATATCCATGCGTGCTAAAAACATGCCAGTTTGGATATGATGGTAAAGGTCAAGTTGTGCTAAAGTCTGATAATGATTTGGATGTTGCACTACCTCTAGCTGAAAGTTGTGAATGTATACTGGAAAGCTTTATAAACTTCGAGTGTGAGGCGAGTGTAATACTTATAAAAGATAAAAACGGTGAATTTGTTTTTATGCCGATAGCTAAAAACATTCATCGAAATAATATACTGTTTAAGTCCATTGTTCCAAGTGGATTAAGTGAGAAAATTGAAGAAGATATGAGAGCTCAAGCAAAGAAATTGGTGGACTATTTAGGTATAGACGGAATTTTAGCGATTGAGTTTTTTGTTTGTACGGATGGCGTATATTTTAATGAGATGGCACCACGTCCGCATAATTCTGGTCACTATTCTATCGAGGGGTGTAAGTCCTCGCAGTTTGAGCAGATCGTTAGATGTGTGTGTGGATTGCCGTTTGGAGATAGCAAGCTTATTCAGCCAACAGTAATGGTCAATGTTTTAGGGCAAGATATGGACAATGCTAAAAGCTTTAATAAAAAAGGCGCAACGGTTCATCTATATGGAAAAAAAGAAGCAAAGCATAATCGCAAAATGGGTCATATCACTTTTGTTGGTGATGATATAGACAGGGTTATAAACGATAGTAATGAATTTTTAAAATAATTTTAAATAAATTTTGAGTTTTACACAAAGCGGAGGGGCAATGAATAAAAGGATTTTTGTTGAAAAGAAGCAAGGGTTTAGAACAAAGGCTGAAAGCTTGCAAAATGACATTATTGAAAACTTAGAGATTTTTAGCCTAAAGGGTTTAAGGCTGATTAATATCTATGATATTTTTGATATTGAAAAAGATGTTTTATCAAAGGCGAAAGAACATGTATTCGGCGAAGTTGTTACTGATGATATTATGGAAGAAGTTGATTTTGGCGATAAGTATTTCGCTATCGAGTTTCAGCCAGGTCAATTTGACCAACGTGCTGATAGTGCTATGCAATGCATAAAGCTACTTAACTTTTCTAGTGTTGCAAAAGTAAGAAGTGGACAGCTTGTTATTTTGGGTGGCAATATAACAGATGAAAATGTTGAAGCAATCAAGAAGTATATGATCAACGATGTTGAAGCAAGACAAAAAGATCTAAATGTTTTGGAATATGACGAGGACACTAACGTTCAGGACGTAAAAATCATGGAAGGATTTACAGCCCTTTCAAAGCAAGGCGTTAATGACTTTGCAGATAAAATTGGTTTTGCAATGAGCGTAGAGGATTTACTTTCAATCCAAGCATATTTTAGAGATGAAGAAAAGAGAGATCCTAGCGAAACGGAACTTCTTGTTTTGGATACATACTGGTCAGATCATTGTAGACATACGACTTTTGAAACTATGCTTCAAAATGTTAAAATCGATAAATCTGAGTTTTCGGATAGTATCCAAAAGACTTTTGAAAAATATTTAGAGCTAAGAAAAACAGTTCATGGCGACAAAGATAAACCGATGACATTTATGGACATGGCGACAATTTGCGGAAAGTATGAGCGAAAAACTGGAAATCTTGATGATATGGAAATATCAGAGGAGATCAATGCATGTAGTGTTTATGTAAACGTTGATGTTGATGGTGCACCCCAAGAGTGGCTATTGATGTTTAAAAATGAGACTCATAACCATCCAACAGAGATTGAGCCATTTGGTGGTGCATCGACTTGTATCGGTGGAGCAATTCGTGATCCACTCTCAGGTAGATCCTTTGTTTATCAAGCTATGCGTATTGCAGGAAGTGCTGATACAACAGAGCCAGTTTACAAGACAATAGAAAATAAATTATCACAAAAGAAGATAAGCATTGGTAGTGCTCATGGTAATTCTTCTTATGGAAACCAGATTGGACTTCCAACTACATATGTAAAAGAGATTCAAAGCGAAGGTTATCGTGCGAAGCACTTAGAAGTTGGTGCTGTTGTCGGAGCAACTCCTGCTGAGAACGTTAGACGTGAATCGCCAGTTGCAGGCGATGTTATCGTTGTTGTTGGAGGAAGAACTGGTCGCGATGGAATCGGCGGTGCAACTGGATCATCTAAAGAGCACAATTCAGAATCAATTGAAACTGCGAGTGCAGAAGTACAAAAAGGTAATGCACCAACAGAGCGTAAGCTTCAAAGATTGCTTCGTAAGAAAGAAGTAACAACACTTATCAAAAAATCTAACGACTTCGGTGCTGGTGGTGTTTGTGTTGCAATCGGTGAGATTTCGGACAGTTTGGATATCGATCTTGATAGTATCCCATTAAAATATAGTGGACTTACTGGAACAGAAATTGCGATTTCAGAATCACAAGAGCGTATGGCGGTTGTTGTAGAGCCACATATGGCTGATAAATTTATAAAAGAGAGTGAAAAGGAAAACTTAGAGGCTGTTAGAGTTGCTATCGTGACTGATACTGGAAGGCTTCGTATGATATATCGTGGAAAAACCGTTGTTGATATGAAAAGATCATTTATCGATACAAACGGAGTTAGACAATCAGCAGATATTCAAATTGGACAGATTAAAGATCTATCATTTAAGCGAGATTATGCTGGTGATGGTAGAAGAATCAAGGTTGCCAATATGCTAAAGTCTAAAAACGTTGCAAGCCAAAAGGGTATGGTTGAAATGTTCGATGCTACTGTTGGAGCAACAACTGTGCTTATGCCATATGGCGGTTTGACTCAACTAACAAAAACTCCATGTAGTGTTCAGATGGTTCCAGTACTTAATGGAAAGACCAATACAGCAAGCGTGTTAGCTCATGGATATAACCCAGATGTTTCGATTGCAAGTCCATATCACGGTGCGGCATATGCTGTTGTGGAATCACTTGCAAGAGTGGTATCGGTTGGAGCTAGATATAATAAAGTGAGGTTCTCTTTCCAAGAATACTTTGAAAAATTGGGCAAAGATCCACTGCGTTGGGGAAAACCAATGGCGGCGCTACTTGGCAGTATCTATGCACAAAATGGTTTCAATCTTGCGGCTATCGGTGGTAAGGATTCCATGAGTGGATCATTCAATGACTTGGATGTGCCACCAACATTGATTTCATTTGCAGTAACAACAATGGATGCAAGAAACGCGATTTCATCAGAGTTTAAAGATAAAGATAATTTTGTATATCTTATCAACCATACACCACAGGCTGATATGATGCCAAATATTGATATGCTTAAAGAAAACTTTGATTTTATATCACAGAATATTGAAGAGAAAAATATTATTTCTGCATTTCCACTAGAGTTTGGTGGAGTTGCTGAAGCACTTTGTAAAATGAGTATCGGTAATATGATTGGATTTACTGGAAGATATGATGATCTGTTTGATGTAAATATCGGTTCAATCGTGGTTGAATCACCAAAGGCATTACATTTTGAAAATGCAATCTTCCTTGGAAAAACAAATGCTAAGGATAGAGTTTGTATAGATGATGCGGCGATAACTCATAAAGAAATTACAAGTGCATTGCTTTCAACTTATAGTGATGTGTATCCAGTATATGCAAAAGGCGAAAAAACCGAATTTTCAGTGCCTAAAGTAGAAAAGAAAATTAAACTTGATCCAAAAAAGACTTCTACTCCACAAGTTGTTATCCCAGTTTTTCCAGGAACAAACTGTGAGTATGAATCAAAAATAGCGTTTGAACAGGCTGGAGCGAAAGTTTCTAATATCGTATTTAAAAATCAAACCGAAGCTGATATCGCTTGTTCAATAAAAGAGCTATCGAGTGCAATTAACAAAACCGATATATTGATGCTTGCTGGTGGGTTCTCTGCTGGTGATGAGCCTGATGGTAGCGGAAAGTTTATTGCTAATGTACTTGAAAATGAAGATATAAAAGCGGCTGTGCATGGTTTATTAAAAAGAGATGGATTGATTATTGGAATTTGTAATGGATTCCAAGCGTTAGTTAAATCTGGACTTCTTCCTTATGGAAAGATTAAAGCTCTAGATAAAAATGCTCCAACACTATTTACAAACACAGTTAACCGTCACATCTCGTGTGTGGCTACAACAAAAGTTGTAAATACAAATTCACCATGGCTAAAGGGCTTAAATGTTGGTGATACTTATAAAATTGCAATGTCGCATGGTGAGGGAAGATTTATCGCTAATGAATCTGCGCTGAAAAAACTATTGAAAAATGGACAAATCTTCTCACAATACTGTGAGTTAGATGGAGCGACCACTGATGATGGTAAGGCTAATGTCAATGGATCAACATATGCGATTGAGGGTATCGTTTCAAAATGTGGAAAGATTATTGGAAAGATGGGTCACAGTGAGCGTAAGGGTGATCATCTTTATAAGAACATATATGGAAATAAGACTCAAGATTTATTTAGCAATGCTGTTGAATACTTTAAGTCATAATATATTTAATAAGTAACAGTTATTTAGATCGATATGAAAGGGTAATAGCAATGGAAAAAAGAAATTTATTATATACTGGAAAAGCAAAAGATATATATTCTACTGATGATGAAAATAAGATCATCATGTATTTTAAAGACGATGCAACAGCTTTTAACGGCGTTAAAAAATCTAGCATCGCAAATAAAGGTGCGCTTAACAATCAAATCACAGAGATTCTTTTTAGAAAATTGGAAAAAGAGGGTGTGCCTACTCATCTAATAGAAAGATTAGACGATAGACATCAGCTTTGTCATAAAGTTGAGATAGTTCCACTAGAGGTTATCGTTAGAAACGTCGTTGCTGGTTCAATGGCAAAAAGACTTAATATCGAAGAGGGAACCGAGATTGATAACACAATCTTCGAAATCTGCTATAAGGTTGATGAGCTTGGCGATCCGCTAATTAACGATCACCATGCGGTTGCTCTAAAGGCTTGTACATATGAAGAGCTCGACACAATTTATGCGCTGACAAAGAAGATCAATGAAGTTATGATCGATATCTTTGATAAAGAGGGCATAAGGTTAATTGATTTCAAAATAGAGTTTGGAAGAATGACAGATGGAACAATTGTGTTGGCTGATGAGATCAGCCCAGATTCTTGTAGGCTTTGGGATAAAGAGACTAATGAAAAGCTTGATAAAGATAGATTTAGACGTGACTTAGGGTCAGTTGAAGAAGCTTATATCGAGATTTTAAAACGATTATCATAAAAGAATAATTTAATAATTAATAAGTACGCGACATCATAATTTGAAATTTTACTGGAATAAATTCGCGGCAAAAGGTGTAGATAAAATTCCCAAAGGGGTATGCTATCTGCTAGGAGAATAAATTTTAATGGATAAGATTTTTATGGAAAGAAAAATGAACGAGGAGTGTGGTGTTTTTGGAATCTTTAACAACCACAAGGCGGTTCCTTTTACATACTATGGCTTGCATGCACTTCAGCATCGCGGTCAAGAGGGTGCAGGAATCGTATCTTCCGATAAAACGACCTTGAGAGTAAAAAAAGGCGAGGGTTTGGTTCGTGAGGTTTTTTCAACGGAAAACTTAAAAAAGATTGAGGGTTGTCATGCAATCGGTCATGTTAGATACTCAACAGCTGGTGGCGGTGGGATTGCGAATGTTCAACCATTCCTTTTTAACACGCACTTAGGTCAACTTGGTCTTGCACACAACGGAAATCTTGTTAACACTAATATCTTAAAAGAAGAGCTAGAAAGGAAGGGGAGTATCTTTCAAACTTCTTCTGACACAGAGATTTTGGCTCATCTAATATTTAGAGATCAAAGTGAAAAGTTTATTGATAGAATCAAAAATGCGCTTCGTCAACTTGAGGGTGCTTTTGCATTCGTCATGCTTATCGAAGATGCATTATATGCGGCTTTGGACGATAAAGGATTAAGACCTTTATCAATCGGTCGAATTGGTGACACTTATGTTGTAGCATCAGAAACTTGTGCATTCGACGTTGTTGGTGCAGAGTTTGTGCGCGATGTGGTTCCTGGTGAAGTTATTCGTATCAGCAATGATGGCGTGTTATCATCATTCTATTGTAAAGAGAGAAGCCACAATATTTGTAGTATGGAGTATGTATATTTTGCTCGTCCAGATAGCGATATTGAGGGGATAAATGTTCATGCGGCAAGAAAAAGAACAGGCAAGATGTTGGCTATTGAGTCACCATGTAAGGCTGACGTTGTTGTTGGTGTTCCTGATAGTGGGATATCTGCGGCTGTTGGATTTGCCGAGCAAAGCGGAATCCCATATGAGATGGGTCTTATTAAAAATAAATATTCGGGTAGAACTTTTATCGAGCCAAGCCAAGAGCTTCGTGAGATCGGTGTAAAGATGAAACTTTCAGCCGTAAGATCGCTTGTTAAAGATAAATCAGTAGTGGTCGTTGATGACTCAATCGTTCGTGGAACAACATCAAGAAAATTGGTTGAAATGATAAGAAAAGCCGGTGCAAAAGAAGTTCACTTTAGAGTTTCATCACCAGAGCTTAAAAATCCATGTTTCTATGGTGTGGATTTTCCAACTCATGATGAGTTAATATCAGCTAATGCAACCGTTGAAGAGGTTGCAAAAAAGATGAATGTGGATAGCTTGGCTTTTGTATCGCTAAAAGGTCTGCAAAAATCCATTGGGCGTGGAGTTACAAAAGGAAAATACTCTGGACAATGCGCTGCATGTTTTAATGGGGATTATCCGACTAATCTATATAAATAAAATATTATTGCATCAAAATATAATAAAAATTTTGGAGAGTAAAAAATGAGTAAAGCTTATAGGGATTCAGGTGTTGATTTAGAAGCTGGTTATGAATCCGTTGATAGAATTAAAAAGCATATTTCTAAAACAAAACGTTTAGGCATGATGGGTACAATCGGATCATTCGGCGGAATGTTTGATTTATCGGTGCTTAATATGTCTGAGCCAGTATTGGTTAGTGGCACAGATGGCGTTGGAACAAAACTTATGGTGGCTTTTGCGATGGACAAGCACGATACAATCGGGCAAGATGTTGTTGCAATGTGTGTAAACGATATTTTAGCGCAAGGAGCAAGTCCTCTGTACTTTTTGGATTATATCGCTGTTGGAAAAAACAGACCTGAGGTTGTTGAGCAAATCGTTGCTGGAATCGCTGATGGATGCGTATTAAGTAATGCGGCACTTATCGGCGGTGAAACTGCTGAAATGCCTGATATGTATGATGAAGATCACTATGATATCGCAGGATTCTGTGTTGGTGCAGTTGAAAAATCCAAGATGATTACTGGCGATAAAGTATGCGTCGGTGATGTTATCGTTGGAATAGCTTCATCTGGAGTTCACTCCAATGGGTTTTCTCTTGTTAGAAAGATATTGTTTAAAGATAACGACTTGGATGTTAATGACTATATCGAAGAGCTTGGGGATAAATTGGGCAATGTTATTTTAACTCCAACAAGAATCTATATCAAACCAGTGCTTGACATGATTGAAAACGTTGAAGTACACGGAATCGCTCATATTACTGGCGGAGGATTTGATGAAAATCTACCTCGTGCATTAAAAGAAAATCAAGGTGTTGTTATCTATGAAGATAAATTACCGACACTTCCAATATTCAACTATCTAGAAAAACTAGGTAAGATCGAGCATCGTGAGATGTACAATATCTTCAACATGGGCGTTGGTATGGCTGTAATTTTACCAGAAGATCAAGCAAAAAAAGCTATCGAGGTTTTGCAGGCTAATGGTGAAAAAGCTGTGGTAATCGGAAAAATCGTAGAAGGTCAAGGAGTGGAAATCATATAATGAGAAATATAGCCATTTTTGCTTCTGGCGGTGGATCAAACTTCCAAGCGATTATTGATGATGGGATTGCTGATGACGTTAATGTTGCACTTCTAGTCTGTGATAAAAAAGACGCATATGCGATTAAAAGAGCTGAGCAAACTGGAATAGATACATTTGTTTTTACAGCAAAGGATTATAAGAGTAAAGCGGATTATGAAAAAGAGATATTAGCAGAGCTTAAAAAACGTAATATAGATTTTATTGCTCTTGCTGGATATATGCGACTTATTGGCGATGTACTTTTAAGCGCATTTGAAAACAGGATTATAAATATTCATCCATCACTTCTCCCAGCATTTATGGGAAAAGATGCGATTCCACAAGCTATTGAATACGGCGTAAAAGTAATGGGCGTTTCAATCCATTATGTCGATAGTGGAATGGATACTGGAAAGATTATCGCTCAAAAAAGCTTTGATGTCAAAGAGCAAATGAGCGAAAGCGAGATAGAGTCAAATGTGCATGCGATTGAGCACAAACTTTATCCTAAAGTTTTAAAACAATTATTATCTAATATATAAGGAGATTTATTATTATGAGCAAAAGGGCGTTAGTTAGTGTTTCTGACAAAACAGGGATTATCGAATTTGTAAGTAAGTTGATCGATAACGGTTATGAGATTATCTCAACAGGTGGAACGAAAAAGGCGATTCAAGATGCAGGTCTTGCTGTTATGGGTATCAGCGAAGTTACTGGATTTCCAGAGATCTTGGACGGTAGAGTTAAGACACTTCACCCAATGGTGCATGGTGGACTATTGGCTGTTCGTGATGAAGCTAGTCACATAGAACAAGTAAAAGAAAATGCAATTGAGTATATCGATATCGTTGCAGTTAATTTATATCCTTTTAAGGAAACGGTTGCAAAGCCAGATGTTCAGTTTGATGATGCGATTGAAAATATCGACATCGGTGGACCATCTATGCTTCGTTCAGCTGCAAAGAACAATAAGTTTGTAACTGTTGTTTGTGATAGTGCTGATTATGATAAAGTAATCGCTGAGATTGAAGCTAATGGAGATACAACACTTGAAACTCGTCAAGGATTGGCTGCAAAAGTTTTCAGACATACTGCTAGCTACGATGCAGCAATCGCAAAGTTTTTAACAGCATCATGCGGTGAAGAAAACCCAGAAAGCGTAACATTGAGCTTTGATTTAGTTTCTCCACTTAGATATGGTGAAAACCCACATCAATCTGCAAAATTCTATGCGTCTGAAAAGCAAGCATTTTCACTAGCAAGCTCAACTCAGATTCAAGGAAAAGAACTTTCTTATAACAACATTCAAGACGCTAATGCGGCTGTTCAAATCTCGCGCGAGTTTGAAAAACCAGTTGTTGTTGGTCTAAAACACATGAACCCTTGTGGTGTTGGAATCGGTAGCGATATAAATGAGGCATGGGACAAGGCATATAAAGCTGACCCAGTTTCAATTTACGGTGGTATCGTTGCAACTAACATGACGATAGATGAGCAAGTTGCAAACAAGATGAAAGAGATTTTCTTGGAAGTGATAATCGCTCCAGATTATACAGATGAAGCACTAAAAATCTTCTCGGCTAAAAAGAACTTACGAATCATCAAGATGGATATGAGTGGAAGCGTTAAAGCTGAAAAGCAATTGGTCAGCGTAAGCGGTGGTCTTTTGGTTCAAGATATGGACAGCGAGATTGCAAGTGAATATACGGTTGTAACAAAAAGAAAACCATCAGATGCAGAGCTTGAAGAGATGGTATTTGCATATAAAGTCGTAAAGCATGTTAAATCAAATGCGATTGCACTTACAAAAGACGGTATGACTGTTGGAGTTGGTGCTGGTCAAATGAACAGAGTTGGGGCGGCTAAGATTGCACTTGAGTGGGCAAAGGAACATGGACACACAGAAGGTCTTGTGCTTTCGAGTGATGCATTCTTCCCATTTGACGATGTTGTAAAATTAGCATCTGAGTATGGTGTAAAATCAATTATCCAACCAGGTGGATCAATCAGAGATAAAGATTCAATCAAAGCTTGTGATGAGCTGGGTATCAGTATGGTATTTACTGGAATGAGACATTTTAAACACTAGGCTGAGTTTAATATAGTAATTTAGAAATATAATAGAGGAATTAAAGATATGAAAGTTTTAGTTATAGGGCGTGGCGGACGTGAGCACGCTGTATGTTGGAAAGTAAGCCAATCGGATTTGGTTTCAAAGGTTTTTTGCGCACCAGGCAATGATGGAATGAGCGAAGCTACTCTTGTTGATATAGAGGAGACTGACGATAAAGCTCTTGTGCAGTTTGCAAAAGATGAAGGAATCGATCTAACAATTGTTGGACCAGAATCCGCGCTATCTTATGGAATCGTTGATGCTTTTGAGGCTGAAGGTCTAAAGATATTTGGACCTAGAAAAAATGCGTCTATAATAGAGGGTAGTAAAGAGTTTGCTAAAGACTTGATGAAAAAATACGATATCCCAACTGCGGATTATGAGGTTTTTGCCGAGTATGAACCAGCTGTCGCTTATATCGATAAAGTTGGTGCACCTATCGTTATAAAATACGATGGACTTGCGGCAGGAAAAGGCGTTGTTGTTGCAATGACGGTTTGTGAGGCAAAGTCAGCTTTAGAAGATATGCTATTGAAGAAAAAATTCGGTGATGCCAAAGTTGTAATAGAAGAATTCTTGGATGGACCAGAGTTTTCTCTATTGGCATTGGTAAATGGCGAAAAAGTATATCCTATGGATATTGCACAAGATCATAAACGTGCTTATGATGATGATGAAGGACCAAACACTGGTGGAATGGGCGCATACTCATCGGTGCCAATTATCAGCGATGCTGTGGTCAAGGAAGCTATTGATAATGTAATGATTAAAACTGCAAAAGCTATGGTAAGCGAAGGTCGTGATTTTTGCGGAGTGCTATATGGCGGTTTGATTTTAACAGATAAAGGTGTTAAGGTTATCGAATTCAATGCAAGATTCGGAGATCCTGAAATCGAGGTTATCTTGCCTAGATTGGAATCTGACCTAGTTCAAATTATCTTGGATGTTTTGGATGCAAAAGATTCAGATATGAAATGGTCACAAAAAGAGGCTGTTGGGGTTGTTCTTGCAAGTAAAGGATATCCAGCAGAGTTTAAAAAAGGCGAGAAAATTACTGGTATAGAGGATGCAGGTCTGGTTTTCCACATGGGAACAAAAAAAGTGGATGGCGAGTTTGTAAATAATGGCGGTAGAGTTTTATTTGTTGTTGGAATGGGCGATGATATAAAGCTTGCTCAGCTCAATGCATATCGTAAGGTTAAAAAGATTAAATCCGATAACCTGTTCCATAGATCGGATATTGGAAATAATGCATTTAAGAAATAAGCAATAGTAAATAGAAAAATTAATAAACCTGTTGAGTTTTATATAAGGCTTAACAGGTTTTTTTAATAGCCGATTATTCAACACTGAAAACGTACTCGCAATTGCGTGATAACATTTCAATCTGTGGATTATCAATGGCAAAATTATTCTTGCCACTAGCAATCTCATAGTGAGAAATCGCAATTCCGATATCCAGCCATTGAATATCGAAAGGTAGCTTTCCACCAACATAATTAGCAGTTCGCTCTATGTAAAAGTGGGCAGTTCCATCTGTATCCATAACAATGCGCCAAGGTTGTTTGTTGGATGCGCTAGGTGCAAGCCTTACCATTTCAAGAGTTTGCCTAATGCTTTCATCTACAATCTTATTGTTGAAATCACCGCTAAAAAACAAACTGTCAAAATTGTGCCTAGAGTTGGATTTTGCACTTCGCCTAAGCATAATATCAGTAAGTGTAGTTTTATTAGCCGCATATCCAACAGGTGAGATAATTGGAATAAAAGCATCATCGCCAAAAGTAGCTTTTATATCAAACTGATTGCGGTTAAAAGTTCCACCAAGCCAGCAAGTGCCTAGTCCATTTTGCTCCAAAAACAATACAAGTTTTTCAAAAACATATCCAACATCCAGCATATTGGACTTGTCGTTTTTACAGATTACGACTAGAAAAGCAGGGGCATTTTTGATAAATCCATAAGTGCCGATTTTTCCATCCAAGTTCTTAGAAGTATGCTTTAACTCAATATTTATCTTATTGCCATTTATACCGATAAGGTTTTTCTCATCGCGTATATAAGCATTAATTTTTTCTATATCTCCAGCTCGAAGATTTTCACCAGTATAAGTTCTAACAGATCTTCTTGTTTTAATATAGTCCATATTTGTGGCCATTCCTTTCGATTAACTTGCATTAATAGGACAAAACACCATGAGACTTCACCTATTTTATATATTTGTTTTAAGTTTTAAACTTATCTTACTAAAAACAGATAAAAAATAAGCGCCTAATAAAAATTAAGCGCAATTTAATGTATTATTTAAGTTGTAAGTGCTTCTTTACGCTCATTGATTTGAAGTGCTTCGATCATCTCGTTTAAATCACCATCGATAAAAGCATCCAGTTTATAAAGGGTAAGGTTGATTCTGTGGTCAGTAACCCTTCCTTGTGGGAAGTTATAAGTTCTGATACGCTCAGATCTATCACCAGATCCAACTTGAGATTTTCTGTTTTCAGAAAGCTCTGCATCTTTAAGCGATTTTTCCAAATCATACAATCTAGCTTTTAGAATCTTCATAGCTTGCTCTTTGTTTTTAAGCTGAGATTTTCCATCTTGGCATGTAACAACAAGCCCAGTAGGGTCATGAGTAATCCTTACAGCAGAGTCAGTAGTGTTAACAGATTGTCCGCCATTACCACTAGATCTGTAAACATCAACTCTTATATCAGCAGGGTTTATTACAACATCGACATCTTCAACTTCAGGTAAAACAGCAACAGTTGCAGCTGACGTGTGGATACGTCCAGAACTCTCAGTTTCAGGAACTCTTTGAACGCGGTGAACACCAGATTCAAACTTTAGCTTTCCAAAAACGCCTTTTCCAGAGATTGTAACAATAACCTCTTTAACGCCGCCTTTTTCTGTATAGTTAGAGGATAAAAAATCCATCTTGAATTTTTCACGCTCGGCAAACCTTGTATACATACGAACAAGATCGGCACCGAATAATGCAGCTTCATCACCGCCAGTACCAGCACGAACTTCTAAAACAGCGTTTTTGTCGTCGTTAGGGTCTTTTGGAATAAGCATAACTTTAAGCTCTTCTACAAGATCTTTCATCGTAGTAGAAAGTTCTTTTTCCTCTTCTTTTGCCATCTCAAGCATCTCTTTATCATCAGCCATTTCTATCATCTCTTTAGCATCGACCAATTCCAATTCTGCTTTTGTATACTCATCATATTTGTTAACAATATCTTCGATAGATGATTGCTCTTTCATAAGCTCTCTATAAAGATTATTATCCGAAAAGATAGCAGGGTCGGAAATCTTAACCGTTATCTCATCATATCTTTCTTTAATTTTTTTAAGTTTATTAAACATATATACTTCCTCGTTAAGTGTTTATATTTTTCTTGCCATTACTATTCTATCAAAGTTTGCATAATCAGAAAAGGCATTTATTTCATCATACCCATTTTTTTTAAACAAACCTATAACTCTATCCTTTTGATCATGTCCGATTTCAATCAATAAGTATCCTGATGGATTAAGCATGTCGCCAGCTTTGCTAATAATTGACCGTATCAAATCCAACCCGTCTGTTCCAGATACCAATGCATTTTTCGGCTCATTATCCAAAACTTTTTTATCAAGATTATCATAATCCAATTGATTGATATACGGTGGATTGGTCACGATTATATCATACTTTGCTTCAATTTTATCAAACAAATCGCTGTGAATAAACGAAACGTTTGTATTATTTAGCTTTGCATTTTTTGCAGCAAGCGATAACGCCTTTTTGCTGATATCAGAGCATGTAACATCCAAACTGGAATTTTCCTTTTTAAGCGTAATGCCGATGCAACCAGTACCTGTACAAAGATCCAACACTCGATCATTTTGTTTTGCAATCGACAATGCCTTCTCGCATAAAAGCTCTGTTTCCGATCTAGGTATAAGTGCCCGTTTATCGCACAAAAACTTATGACCATAAAACTCCGTTTCGCCTAAAACATATTGGATGGGTTTTCCGCTAAGTCGCTTTTTTATCAATCGATTTATTAGAGAAAACTCTGATTTTGTTACATTTTTTTTCTTTAAAAATATATCATTAAAAGATATATTCATAACATGAGAAACAATATATTTTGACTCAAGCTCACCTTCGGGCAAATCTTTTAAGCGATCAGCACAATGCTGATATATCGCACGCAAATCATAGTTAAGCTTGTTTTTCATCAACATTATCTTCGTTTGAATTTTCAACAACTTCCTTATCAACTGATTCCGTCTCGTCTGCATCTTCAACCACTTCGTTTGGATCTTTTATTGCACCATGAGAATATTCGAATTTTAGTTGTTCAAGTTGCTCATCAGTATAAGAACCTTCAGCCGCTTTAAAAGCGATCATAGCAACTTCAATCATCTCATCATCAGGCTCGCTAGTAGTAAGCTTTTGTAGACCCATACCTGGAGCACGCAAGATTTTAACAAATATATTCTCTGATTTAGCTAACAGTTTTAAAATCTCATATGAGATACCAGCAACTAGTGGTAAAAACAATAGTCTTAAACCGATTCTTATGTACCATACATCAGACCAACCGAACAGTGAAAAGAATAGAATTGCGATAACCATTACGATAAGCAAAAAGCTAGTTCCACATCTAGGGTTTAATGTCTTCATAGATTGAGCGTTTTCAACCGTAAGCTCAAGTTCGTGCTCATAACAGTTGATTACCTTGTGCTCTGCACCATGATACATAAATAAACGTTTTACGTCGGATACAAAGCTTATTGATACAACATATACAATGAATATAGAAAGTCTAACAGCACCTTCGATAAGGTTTTTAAGTACGCTAGATTCAACTGAATTTGATACCAATGAAGTGATAAAGTTTGGAAGTATGAAGAAAAGAAGAATTGAAAAACCAAGAGCTAGAACAACGGCAAAAAACATCATTACGTCCATAGCTGATTTGCCAGTTTTCTTAGCAATATATTCTTCAAACTTGCTTGGTTCTTCGTTTTTTAGTGCTTCATCATCAAACATATCAACAGCATCCGTTATTGTTTGAACACCGAAGAACATAGTTTCACCAAATGCAATAATACCTCTTATAATTGGTAGCCCATAGAACTTATTTGTTTTTGTCTTTGAAACAAATTTCGATTTTTTTAGAGTTACTTCTTTTGTTTTCTTTCTAACACACAGCGCAGAAGTTTTTGCACCTCGCATCATAACGCCTTCTAAAACGCCTTGACCGCCAATTTCACAAACTCTCATCTTGAATCCTCTCTTTAGCTAAAATATGAAAAAAACCAAAACACAACCGCAAGCGCAGAAGTGTTTCGGTCTTGATTTCGTTTTTGTGATATCTAACAAAATTACTCAGCTGATTGATATCTTTTCTTAAAGCGATCAACACGACCACCTGTGTCAATAAGTTTTTGCTTACCAGTAAAAAACGGATGACATTCTGAGCAAATCTCAACCTTGATTTCTTTTTGAGTAGAACCAGTCATAAATGTATTTCCGCAAGCACAGTGTACTTCGCACTCAAAATATTCTGGATGTAAACCTTTCTTCATTTCTTTCACCTCTATCAGTTAATTTATTATTTTAAAAGCCACAAATATAATTATAACATAGAAAACATAAAAATCAACTATTATTTTAGAAAAAACTTGACAAATTCAAAATAATAGTATCTACCATATTATGGGGCTAATTTAGCCCTTTTAACTTGTCAATAAGAACGTCCAATCCGATATTATGTTGATCGAATGGCAATTCAAACATATGATTTTTTGTTCCATAGCTTAATAGTTTTATATCAGCTTTATTTTCATGGTGTGAAACTTGTACTTTTTCAAGATGCTGATAAGGCATATAAGTGTATGAATATGCATACTCGGTTTCATCTGTTGATTTTAGTATACTTGACCTTGAAATCACAATGAGCTGTCGATTGTTATTGACAAAGGCAATATCACATAATTTTTGTCGATTGAAAAACTTGGATATAAGCTTTTCCCAAAAACTCTTAATCTCTGTGAGTTCACGATCAGGTTGATATGCAACAAGATGTACATCCTCGTCCTCTCTTTGCATTTTTGATATAAGATTACAAAACAGATAGCTGATAGAATTATGGTCAAAATCTAAGATTGGAAGACCGATATCCATAGTCTTAGTGTTTGAAAGAGCTAAAATCAGATCTATTGTTTTTGCGATAATATCATCAGATACTGTGTTATAACCGATGGTGATGATTTTTTGATCTGTATAAATTGTAAGCTCGCCTAATAATAGTTCTTTGAATCGCTTGATTGCTTTAATGTCGCTGTATTTGATTGTTTGATCGGATAGCTCATCGCCATCTCTGTCAATAACAAGTATGTGAGTTTCAAACATACAAACCACGCGATCATAAAGATGCATATCTGGGTTTGCTCTTCTACGCTCAATATTCCTAGGGATCTTAAATGACATTATCGATTGATCGACTTGCTCAGCATAGTCGCTAAAAAGCGGCGGGAGAGGATGAGATTTCTTAATAATATATATCCAAGGTCCAAATGCATCGTATTCTGAAACTGTATAATTTTTCATAATATCACCTTTCCTTTATTTATTTTTAACTAGATCAATATATTATAATAGCTGTTAAGCTAAATCAGAATCGTTATCAGTGTTTTTTATGATGGAGTTAGCAAGCTCTTCTTGTTCTTTTTCTTCAAACTCTTTTTGTTTCTCTTTTAAGTAAGTTGCCATTCTCTCTTCTGCTAATGCTACAATTACTGCGACAAATGGCACTGATAAGATCATGCCAATAACACTGCCAGTAAGTCCACCAACGACAGTGATTCCAACGATGATCCAAAATGGTTGAAGTCCAATGCTATCACCTAAAATCTTTGGTGTAATAATCATATTGTCGATTGCTTGAACAAACAATAAAATAATCAAAAATCCGCCAGCTTCTGGTGCACCTGTTAATAAACAGAGGAGCAAGCAGGGGATTGCTGTTAAAATGCTGCCTACATAAGGTATCAAATTACCGATTCCCATAAGAAGCGCTAAAAGCGGAAGGTATGGGATTGAAAGCGGTGATAATAAGTTTACAAGCAGAGCTAGAAGGAATATCACTATCCCTAAAATAGCTGATGTGAAAAGTTTGCCCACTAAAAACTTGCGTATGCTTTCGTCAGTAAGACGTGCAACTTTCAATACAAATTTAGATGCTTTTTCTGGCATTATTGATTTTATAAATAAGCTTACATTTCCCATTGCACTATCGACAGAATCCCTAAGCAAATAAAAAGCCATAAGAACACCCATGAATGATAGTACTATTTTGCCAAACAAATTCGTTATAGAGGTTATAAGAGATGTAGCATAATTTACGATATAAGATAGATACTGATCGATTAAATCATATACGGTTTGAAAGAATGTAGTTAAGCTAGTAGTATCAAAATACTGTGAAATAAGTGGTACGGTATTTACCGCATCCAAGAATTCGTCGGGAGTTGTTGAATATAATAAATCGATAATCGCAACTATACTTTGATATATTGCTGGGATAATGGCAGCGAATACGCCAAGAAACAAAACAAGCCATATTAAAAAAGTGATCAGTACGCTAATAGTTAGATGCAATTTTTTGTGAAAGAATTTTACTAGTGGTCTTGAAAGATAAAACAACATAAATGCAAAAACCATTGGTGATAAGGCAGAAAATAGTTTGGGAATAAAATTGCTAAAAATAATAGCAGCTATTATAATTAATATTATCCCTATGACCAAAGTATCTCTATAAAACTTTTGTGATTTTGTCATTTTTGTATCCTCCGTATATATATTAATCGTATCATCTATTTTAAATAAAATCCACATAAATTATTGACTATTTACAGTAAGATAATAATTGCAAATTTTTACTTATTTCGCATAGTTTGAATTCATTATAATCAAGGTTAAGCTTTTAAAAACAACAGTAAATTATGTGGAAATTTAGCTTATATAATAGTAGGGTTTTTGTTAACTACAAATGGATTGAAAAAATAGTTTTTTAAGTAAAAAGAAAAAAACACGCCTACCATTGTAATATAGTACGCGTATCTTTATAATCGACAAAACTGTCGTTGGTAGCGGCGACTGGATTCGAACCAGTGACCCTCCGGGTATGAACCGAATGCTCTAGCCAACTGAGCCACGCCGCCCAATATTGGTTGCGGGAAGAGGATTTGAACCTCTGACCTCCGGGTTATGAGCCCGACGAGCTACCGAACTGCTCTATCCCGCGACATTAGAAACTGCTGTAATCTTTAACAGCTTTATGAGTATATATTAAATATAAAACTATGTCAACAGTTATTTAAAAATTTTATTAGAAATTATAATGAGGGCAAGTTTATTAGGATATATAACCAAAAAGTGGTAGGAGAAACTTGGATAATAATGCTATAATGTAAAAGCTTATACATTTACAATAGGAGATACTTAAATATGTTTAACTTTATTATAACGCTTGATAAAAACATTGCAATATTTATAAACGCACTAGAAAAGCCACAAATATTAAATGATATTTTTATTTTCATAACTACACTTGGAAACACAGCAATGATTTGGATTGCTATAATAATAATATTGCTGATAAGAAAAGAAACGAGAAGAGTTGCTGTTTTGATGGCGATTGCTCTGATAATCGACTATATATTAGTGGATTTATCCATTAAACCTTTGGTTGCAAGGCTTAGACCTTTTTTGGTTGTGGATAATATAAAAATGTTGCTCAGTAAAACACCAGAATCCTTTTCATTCCCATCAGGACACACAGCATCATCTTTTGCTTGTGCAATGACATATTATTATAATAAGAGAAAAAGTGCAATGGCATTTGTGCTGATTGGATTGGCTATATTGATTTCGCTATCTAGGATATATTTATGTGTTCATTTTTTGTCTGATGTAGTTGCTGGAGCAGCATTAGGTATACTGATTGCTTGGGCTGTACATGCCGTTGCAAGAAAGTATGCTTATAATTGAAATATAAAGTAATTAAAAAATCGCCTAAGATATAATTATTCTTAGGCGATTTGTATTTTTATACTATTTAATATCTATTTGCCTAGCTTGCTCATAGCTTCTTTATAAAGCACAGAGGCTAGATGAGAACTCCTTGTGAGTGGTGATGAAGCTACGCTCAAGATTCCTTTTTGCTCAGCAATAACTTTATATTCATCAAACTGTGCTGGAGTGACATATTCCAAAACTGGATGATGCTCTTTTGATGGAGCAAGGTATTGACCGATTGAAAGTAAATCACATTTAATATCCACCAAGTCATCAAATACTTGTAAAATCTGATCTTTTGTTTCACCAACGCCCAGCATCATGCCAGATTTTGTAATCATATCCTTATCAAGTTTTTTGATGTTAGCTACTACATCCAAAGATTGTTGATAGTTTGCCATTGGTCGCATCTGCTCATATAAAGCTGGAACGGTTTCTACATTGTGTGCAATAACATCAGGTCTTGCATCAACGACTACCTTTAAAGCGTCAAGATCACCAGCAAAGTCTGGAATAAGAACTTCTACTTTTGTATTAGGTGTTATCTCTTTTATAGCACGGATGGTTTTAGCAAAATGATCTGCACCACCATCGCTTAAATCATCACGTGTGACAGATGTGATAACAACATAATTAAGCCCCAATTCCTTTGCTCCTTGGGCTACATGCACAGGCTCGAGTGGATCCACTTTTTCTGGATCGTTTTTTGATACAGCACAGAACTTACAGTTTCTTGTACACTGAGTTCCAAGAACCATAAATGTTGCAGTATTAAGGTTGAAACATTCGCCCATGTTAGGGCAATGTGCCGCGTCACAAACCGTGTTTAAATTATATTTTTCCAACAAACTACGAACGTTGTTGTGTTTCTCGTTTAAATTAACTTTTACTTTTATCCAATCGGGTCTTTTAACAGTATCACTCATGCTTACTCTTCCTCCGCTGATTCTATATCAGCTAAATCTATATTTAATGTGCTAAAAAATTCTTCTATATTAGTGCGTTTTACTTCGCTGTAATCAAACAGCCTTACAAACTCATCTTCTATGGCGGTATTGAGAGCTTCAAAATCCTGCTTATCAGAAGTGAGCTTTTCAACAGAAGTTACGCCACAAGCATCAAGTCCGCAAGGAATGATAAGACCAAAATGTGACATGTCGGTATTTACGTTAAAAGCAAAACCATGAATGGTTATCCACTTTGAAACATGAATTCCAATAGCCGCAATTTTTTCATTGTTCACCCAAACTCCTGTTTGAACACCAGATCTCTTTTCAGCTATAATATCAAATTTATCACTAAGTACATTGATGATCGTTTCTTGAAGACGACCGACATATTGACGTAAATCTTTATCGAAGTTTTCTAAGTTTATGATTGGATATCCGACAATTTGACCTGGTCCATGATAAGTAACATCTCCGCCACGCTCAATCCATGCGATGTCGATTCCTTTTTCTTTTAAAACAGGCTCAGGGGCAATGACGTTGGTCATCTTTCCACGAGTACCCATTGTTAAAACTGGGTTATGTTCTACCATTATAAGTACATCGTCGATTTTGTTATCGATACGAAGTTTTTGCAATTTTCTTTGAATCTTCAAGGTAGAAGTATAATCTTTGCGTTTTAAGTCTATAATTGTAATTTGCATTGTGGTTTCCTTCTATATTATAGTGCATTACAAAAATACGAATTTACATAGTATTTTATTATAATTATGTTATCAGCAAGGACGCACAATGTCAATCGAGTGTAAAATAAAACTGAGTAATTGCGATATTTGTTGGAATTAAAATAAAAATAATAACATATACTGTATTTAATTGTGGAAAAAATCGAATATACTGTGGAAAAAACATACATTACCTGTGAATAAAAATAGTATCGGATAATGACCACAATTTAAATACCATATGTAGTATAGAATTTAAACGTTAGTCTTATATATTGTGTAAAAGCATAATACACATCGTAAAAATAAGATTAAAATGCAATAAAAAGTTTTGTATACAATGTGAAGTATTTATCCACAACCTGTGGAAGACCTTGTGCATAAGTAGTGAAATCGAGCAAAGTTGTTCACACTTTGTTCAAAGTTGCGTATATTTGATAAAAGCTTGTGCATAAATTAAAATTATTTGTAAAGAAATCTGGTTTTAATTGACTAATATACTCAATTAGATATATCTTAATTAAGTATGTACATATTGAAAGGAAGAAAAAAATATGCTTAAAATAATGAAATATTTAAAACCATATAAGATGCCTATTTCGGTCGTTGTGGTTTTAACATTCATGCAAATATTAAGTCAGTTATATTTACCGATGCTTATGGCGAATATTGTTGATAAAGGAGTTATTGGTCAGGATTTAAGTTTTATACTAAAGACAGGTCTGGTTATGCTTGTATTTAGTATAATCGTTAGTATATGTATGATTGCGGCAAGACTCTTCGCTTCAAGGATTGCTGTTGGATTTGCAAGAGATTTGCGTAAAGATATATTTACATCTGTTGAGGAGTTCTCGCTCCATGAGTTTGACCAAATTGGAACATCATCGCTGATTACGCGGTCAACAAATGATGTAACTCAAATTCAAAATGTTATGGTTATGCTGCTTACCATGTTTATTATGGCGCCATTGACAGCTATCGGTGGTATAGTAATGGCGGTTCAAACTGATATTGGTTTGTCTTGGGTTATCCTTGTAGCGATAGTAACGCTTGGTGGATTTATGGGACTTATTGCTTCAAAAGGGGTTCCTATGTTTAAGCTTTTTCAAACAAAGCTTGATAAAATAAACTTGGTGCTTAGAGAATCACTATCGGGGATAAGGATTATTAGAGCTTTTAATCGTGAAAACTATGAGGATAAACGATTTGATGAATCTAACAAGGATTTAGCAGATACATCGGTAAAGGTATACCGTATAATGTCAGCACTAATGCCACTGTTTATGGTGGTTATGAATATCACAACTGTTGCAATTATCTGGTTTGGTGCAGAGCGAGTGGATTTGGAAAAAATGCAAATCGGTCAGATGATGGCATTTCAGCAATATGCGATGCAGATAATGTTCTCATTGATAATGGCGGCTATGATGTTTGTTATGATTCCAAGAGCATCGGCTTCTGTCGATAGGATTTTTGAAATTTTAAATATGAAGCACGAGATTATTGACCCACAAAGTCCAATAAGTGCTGATAGTCAAAAAGGATATGTTGAGTTTAAGGATGTTGGATTTATATACGAGGGAGCACAACAACCAGTATTGGAAAATATAACGTTTAGTGCAAAGCCGGGGCAAGTGACTGCGATTATCGGAAGTACGGGTTGTGGAAAAACTACTCTTGTAAACTTAATCCCAAGGTTTTATGATGCGACGCATGGGCAAGTGCTTGTCGATGGAGTTGATGTAAAAAAACAGGGCAGAAAAGAGTTAAGAGCAAAAACGGGTCTTGTACCACAAAAAGCAAATCTTTTTGCTGGGACAATAAGGCATAATATAGAGTTTGGAAAAAATGAAGCAACGGATGATCAGATTTTAAAAGCGATTGAAACTGCACAAGCAAAAGAGTTTATCGATGAATTGGAAAATGGTTTTGAGACAAACGTAGAACAAGGCGGAGCAAACTTCTCTGGAGGTCAGAAACAAAGGCTTTCAATAGCAAGGGCACTTGTAAGGCAGCCTGAGGTCTACATATTCGATGACAGCTTTTCAGCACTGGATTTTAAAACCGATTCACAGCTAAGAAAAGCACTATCGAAAGAAACGGAAAGCGCTACCGTATTTATTGTTGCACAAAGAGTGAGTACTGTGAGAAACGCCGATCAGATTATCGTAATGGATCAAGGAAAAATAGTTGGATTGGGTGTGCACAGTGACCTTATAAAAACTTGTGATGTTTATAAAGAGATCGTATCATCACAGCTTTCAGATGAGGAGGTAGCTTTATCATGAGTGAGATAAAAAATAATAAAAGACGAGGCGGAATGCGTGGTCCAGGTCCAGGTGGGAATCACGGTGCACCGGTTGAAAAAGCGAAGGATTTTAAGGGTACACTTAAAAGGCTTGTAAAATATATAGGAAAAAGAAAACTACCAATTATCATCGTTATGCTGATGGCGATTGGAAGTACAGTATTTATGATCGTTGGACCAAAGATGCTGGGGCAAGCAACAACAACTTTAGCAGATGGTGTATTATCAAAGGCAAGCGGAGGAAGTATAGATTTTGTCAAAATCGGGAGTATACTTTTAAATGTTGCGATTTTGTATATTGTGAGTGCACTGCTTAGCTATGGACAACAGTTCGTTATGGCTGGAGTATCACAAAAAATTATATTCACAATGCGTAGTGAAGTTAAATTTAAGCTGAAAAAATTGCCACTTAAATACTTTGACAAAAACTCGCATGGGGATATACTTAGCCGTGTTACCAATGATATCGACACAATATCTGGAACGCTACAACAGAGCTTGACACAAGTGATAACGTCAGTTGCAACGATAATCGGTATAACATATATGATGTTTACGATATCCTATATAATGGCGATTGTAGTAATTCTGGTTTTGCCAGTAGTTGGATTTATTACAAAAGTGGTTATGAGTAAATCGCAAAAATTCTTTGCAAAGCAACAAAAAGAGCTAGGAGAGCTTAACGGTCATATAGAGGAGATGTATGGCGGTCATACAGTTGTAAAGGCTTTTGGAAAAGAAGATGAATCAATAAAAAAATTCAATATCGTTAATGAGAGATTATTCGATGTTGGTTGGAAAGCACAGTTTTTATCAGGCATAATCATGCCACTTATGAATCTAATCAACAACTTTAACTACGTTATAATATGTATGGTAGGTGGAGTGCTTGCAATCAATGGAAAAATGACGATTGGTAATTTTCAAGCGTTTATCCAATATTCAAGACAGTTCAATCAGCCGATTGCACAAGTTGCTCAGATTGCGAATATTTTTCAATCAACTATTGCAGCAGCAGAGCGTGTATATGAAATTTTGGATGAAGAGGAAGAGATTTCAGATGCAGATAATCTAGATAATATTTTAGATGCAAAAGGAAAAGTAGACTTTGAAAGTGTTGTGTTTGGATACGATAAAGATATTCCTGTTATCAAAAACTTGGATCTAAAAGTTGCAGCTGGAGATGTTGTAGCAATCGTTGGACCGACGGGTGCTGGAAAAACAACGCTTGTTAACTTACTACTCAGATTTTATGATGTGGATAGTGGTAAAATCCTTGTGGATGGCATAGATATAAGAGATATAAAAAGAATTGGACTAAGAGAAAACTTTGGTATGGTTTTGCAAAATACATGGTTATTTAATGGAAGTATTAAGGACAATATCGCTTATGGAAATAAGGGTGCATCGTTTGAAGATGTGGTAAAAGCGGCAAAAATGGCGAGAGCTGATGGGTTTATAAGAAAGTTGCCAGAAGGGTATGATACTGTTTTAAATGAAGAAGCATCAAATATATCCCAAGGACAAAAACAGCTTATCACGATTGCTCGTGCACTATTGGCTGACCCAGTCGTGCTTATTTTGGATGAAGCTACAAGTAGCGTTGATACAAGAACCGAAAAATATATCCAACAGGGTATGATCGCTCTTATGAAGGGAAGGACTAATTTTGTTATAGCGCACAGACTTTCAACGATAAAGGATGCGGATACGATTTTAGTTATGAAAGATGGAGAGGTTGTAGAAAAAGGAAATCATAACAATCTAATGGAGCAAGATGGATTTTATGCAGACCTATATAACAGCCAGTTTAATGCGAGTTAAAAGGCAGCAATAGTTTAATAGTTAGTCATACAGGAGATCATAATAGGTTTCCTGTATTTATTTACTTAGCAATTGAAATAGGTTATTATTATAAGAAGAAGGCAAGTATAATAAGGTGAATATAATGAGGAGAATAATATAATGGATAAGAAAAAGAAATTAAAAATTGCTTCAAATATCGCATTTTATACTGGAATTGCAATGTTCATTTATTATTTTATTAATATTATAAGTAAGGACTATTGTTTTATGTCAAACAGCAAAGAAGCAAAGTTTTATACTGTATACGTTATTGTTACAGGTTTGCTACTGATCTCTTCAATAGTATTATCATATTTTGCACAAGCAAAAAAAAGAAGAGAGGATAATGAATGAAAATTGTTGCAATAAACGGCACACCAAAAAAAGGTAATACGTGGGCATTATATGAACTGCTAAAAAGTGAATATAATGATAGCGTAGATTTTTCACAGGTGCATTTATATAAAGAAAATATCCCATTTTGTTTGGGGTGTAATATATGTATGGAAAAAGGTGAGCAAAAGTGTCCTCATAGCGATATAGTTCAAGATATTGCTCAAAAAATCGAAAATGCAGATGGTATTATAATTGTAAGCAGTACATACTCGTTAGGTGTAAATGCGGTTTTAAAAAACTTTATCGACCATATGTCATATAATTTTCATCGTCCAAATTATCCATATAAAAAGGCTATGATAATAACATCATCCGCTGGTTCAGGTCAAAAGGGTATTGCTAAATATCTAAGAGAAATAATGGGTCATTGGAATGTTAATAAAACCTTTGAGTTTTCGTTTATAAGCGGAACACTTAGTGGATATAAGCCAAGTGAAAAAGTTAAGGATAAATTCTTAAAAGTAGCCGATGAATTTTTACAAGATGTTGAGTCAAAAAAACTTCATAGTCCATCGCTTAAAAGGTTGTTCTATTTTGGTGTTTGGAAGGCTATGGCAAAAACATTTGATTATGAAACGAGTGCAGATACTCGTTACTGGACGGATAATCAAATGATGGATTTAAATTATCATAAAAAGAATGATTTGGGATATTTTAAAACCTTTTATGCAAAAGCGACATTTGGAATGATGGATAAGTTGTTCCAAAAAAATAAAACGAAAGAATATTAATATCAATCAAAATTGGGTTAATAAGAGATGATTTTATGCAGTATAGAAAACTACCAAAATCGAATATTGAGCTTTCTGCATTAGGCTACGGTGGAATGAGATTTCCAACGGGACTAACGGGCAAAATTGATAGAGTAAAAGCGACCGAGCAAATAAAGCTTGCGATTGCTAATGGAGTTAATTATATAGATACGGCATATCCGTATCACTTTGGTGAATCCGAGAGTTTTTTAGGCGAATGTATTTTAAGCACAAAGCTTAGAGATAAAGTGTATATCGCATCAAAACTGCCATGTTTTTTTATTAGAAAAGCCGAGATGTTTCGCAGTATTTTTGACAAACAGCTTGCAAAATTACAAGTTGAGTATATTGATTTTTATATGTTGCATGCACTTACGGGCAGCCTTTTTGATAAGATGGTATCTTTGGGAGTGTTGGATTTTTTATCTGAGCTAAAGAAAAGTGGAAAGATAAAAAATGTTGGATTCTCTTTTCATGGAAGCTATAACGATTTTATTAGAATAATAGATGCATATGATTGGGATTTTACCCAAGTGCAATATAACCTCTTGGATGTGAATTTTCAGGCTGGTGAAAAAGGGATTGAATATGCGGCAAAAAAAGATATCGCTGTTTTTATCATGGAGCCGCTTAGAGGTGGAACTCTAGTTACAAAAGTTCCTAAATCAGTGCAAAAAATTTATAGAGAGGCGGATATAAAACGTCCACCTGCGGATTGGGCGCTTCGTTGGATCTTGAATAACGAAAATGTTCATGTTGTACTTTCTGGAATGAATAATGAAGACCATATAATCGAAAATATAAATGCAGTTGAGTCTGCATATCCAAATAGCCTAAGTGAAAAAGAGCATAAGATCATAAAGTCAGTAAAAGGCGAGTATGATAAACTTTTAAAGATAAAGTGTACAGGATGTGGATATTGTATGCCATGTCCGGCAAATATAGATATTCCTGCTGCATTTCATGCAGTTAATAACTTGATGTTCACAAAATCAGTTATGGAGATTTTTGGCTATATGAGCATTGCAGGTTTTAAGCAAAAGCCGACGTGGACGGATGCATGCAAGGATTGTGGAAAGTGTGAACAGGCATGTCCGCAGAATATTGAGATTAGAGCCGAGTTTAGCAAAGTAAGAAGGTATATTGAAAGACCGCTGTTTAAGTTTATAACAACATATATTTTAAGACCTTTTTGGATTAAATCAAGAAGATCAAGTAAAAAAGAATCAGAAGAAGTATACAACGATGCGAAAGCGTAAGAACCGATATAATCACTGCTGTTTAGACTTATTTTCTTTTATCATTTTCTTTGATAAAGTTCTTCACATTTTTCATACCGCCGATTTCAGAAAACATTATATCCAGTTTTGCTTTTTCAAGCTGTTTGCCTTTTAGACCATCATAACTGGCTTCACGCATAAATTTATTATAACTATCAAGCCTTGATTGATCTAAAAGTCCAGACTCAATAGCTCTTTTAACAGCACATTTAGGTTCAGACTCATGCTTACAATCAGAAAACTTGCAGTTCTTAGCAAATGCCTCAATATCAGAAAAAGTATGAGAGGATTCACCACCATCAAATCCAAGCTCACGCATTCCAGGAGTATCGATAACAGCACTACCGTTTTCAAGATAAAAAAGGTTTCTTGTCGTTGTTGTGTGTTTTCCCTTATCATCATCCATACGAATCTCTTTTGTAGCAATAAGTTTTTTACCAAGAAGCCCATTTATAAGTGTGGATTTTCCTACACCAGAAGAACCTAAGAAAGAAACTGTTTTATCTTTTTTTAAATATGACTTTAGCTTGTCAAAACCCACATCATCTATACTGCTTGTAACAATAACATCAACTCCAAGAGCAACCGTTTCTACTTCAATTACTTTGGAACTGGCATCATCATGTAAATCAGATTTTGTAAGCACAACAACAGGAGTAGCTCCACTATCCCATGAAAGTGAAATATATCGTTCTAATCTTCTAAGGTTAAAGTCTTTATTAAGCGACATGCAGATAAACACATAATCGATATTAGCACAAATAGGCTGGATTGTATTAGAAGTACCAGCAGCTTTTCTTGAAAAAATACTTTTCCTAGTCAGTACCTTATAAATAACGTCATCGCCATTATCAATTTTTCTAGCTAATACATAGTCACCAACAACAGGAAAGCCTAAATTGCTAATGGCTTCATGAGCAAACTTACCAGATACTCTAGCTGTTTTCTCACCAGAGGCTATTGCAATTTTATAGATATTTCCAAAGCAAGAGATGATTCTTGCTAGTTCAGGTGTGTTTTTGTCAGCGAGTGTGGTATAAAACTCAGGAAAATTCATAACAGTACGTCCTTAATAAGCAATATTTTTATATTAAAACCTG
>JMSV01000001.1_pt1 | contig 144705 bp, 122 predicted proteins | sample 179021 | NCBI WGS metagenome assembly JMSV01 (sample SAMN02769581, study PRJNA246767) | bioreactor metagenome | isolation source: Culture-2 Bioreactor Bmz derived from microbial biomass from the upper 2 cm... | place: Germany: Bremen | collected day 87 after inoculation | reverse complement strand
AGTTCTCTTGTATCACGTATACGAGAGAGCTGAGCAAAAGGAATTTGCAAATGTAATCCCGGATTTTTGTAACCCGCGTATTTACCAAACGTCTCAATTATTCCTCGTTCGTACTCCCTAATTACATATAATAACCCTCTAGCAGTTCTCATAATTCTCCTCCAAATATATTAATTACTTCTTTTTTGACAACTAATCTTTAGCTAAGATATCTTTTATTTGCGTTAGATTTTCTGTAAGGCTGTTTAGAGCTCCAACCGCTTGACCTATTTTATCATCGCTGTTTAGTGATTTGTTTTTGATAAACATTTCTTTTATTTCGTCGAAACGCTTTTTATCATCACTATTCAAACAGCCAACGAGTTCTTTCCATTTAAGCATATTTGCCTCAGCATCGCATGTAAGAGTCTGTGAATCGTTTTCATAGCTAGATAAAATACGATGGAATAACTCTTCTTCGTTCATTATAGGGGCGATTTTTTCAGCTATCTTGTTCATATTACGATATGAACCTTGAAGTTTAAATGGTGGCTCATTTCGGTAATTATCTGCTTGTGCAGCTGAATATATGTATTCCATATTTATTTTTAAAACAACATCTCTTACCTTGTATAATTTTGAAATAATGCTTGTATATTCATTAAGTTCATCCACAGAAAACTCGCTTTCAAAACTGACACTTTCTCTCTCAGCTCCGTCTGCTAGTTTGATTATTCCGTATAAGTCATTAATACTTCTGCCTGCTAATTTGCTCAAAGCGGGATTTGAAGTCAAACTATTTTCAATATAGCTCATTTTAAAAGCTTCTTCGTTTTCACTCAGCATATCACCAAGGTTATATACATCAGCTCTATTTGATAGCATATCAGGTATTTTGAATTTATCTCCGCTTTCTGTATATGGGTTACCCGCCATGACTACGGCGACTTTTTTTCCTCGTAAATCATATGTTTCGCCCTTGCCATTATATACGCCATCGATTTTTCTCTGACCATCACAAAGCGAAATGAACTTTTGTAAGAATTCTGGATTGCAATGCTGGATATCATCAACGTAAATCATTACATTATTACCCATTTTAAGTGCAAGATTAAGTTTTTTTAATTCACTCTTAGCGCTAATATTGCTTGCCTTTGCAGGATCAAGAGAGGTTACTTCATGTCCGATGGAAGGACCGTTAACCTTAATAAGAATTATTCCAAGTCTGTTTGCAATGTATTCCATTAAAGTTGTTTTACCATATCCAGGTGGAGAAACTAAAAGCAACAATCCCATAAGGTCAGTACGCTTGTTTTTTCCAACAACACCAATTTGTTTTGCAAGATTATCGCCAATCAATGGTAGATATACTTTGTCAATCAGCTTATTACGCACAAAAGATGAAAGAACTGTTGGTTTAAAGTCGTCCATATTTATATCGTGCTTAAATTGTCCAATTAACTCTTTTTTGATATTTTGGAACTTTATATAGTCAGTTACGGTTTTATCAGCATAGTGGCATAGCTTATTCATAAATTTCGTATAGGAAAGTTTGTATGATCCAGCATCTATAACAGAATGTGAACCAACTAAATCCGATATAACTATGCTACTATCAATATTGACAACTCTTCCAATATGAGAACTGTTTTCAATTAGCATTACTATGACTTCATTAAGAATGCCAGAAATTTCGCCATTTTCCATCTCAGCTAATAGAATATTGACTTCTTCAGAACTTTTTATATTGCCATTTTGGCTTTTATTTATATCAAATTGATAAGCAGAAATCCATTCTTTAACTAAGTAAAATAGTCCTTCTAAGTCAGACAAACTATTGTCAACCGATTTTTCAAAATTGCTTAATGCTTTATTTGTACGAAGATATTTTATAAATCCACTGTGTATGATCTTTGCTTCTTTGCTTACAATAAACTCTTCACCACGCATGAGCTCTTTGCATAGATATTCGGCAGCAGCAGGAATATTGCTGTTGTCAAAGGGCATGAAGGTTTCATAAGCATTATCAAATTTTTCAATTAAATATGGCATATAGTTTTTTAAATTCGGCGTTGAGCTAAAACAATCACCGATTTTGGATAACTCTTTTAGGCGATTAGATAATAGCTGTTTTGTTTGTTTATCCGCAAGAAAATTCCAAAATAATCTTGCACAAGCTCTTGTTTCGTTTTTATAAATCAGCAAATCAATATTGTTGTGTAGTTGAAGAAGGTTTTTAAGTATCTTCATCCCATCAACATCATGAACACCTTTAATATAGCCTTCTTGATATCTTGGCTCCATAAACTTTTTTATAATCTCGGTTAATTGGTCTTCTGATTTTGTATATAACTCACTGAGTGAGTCAATTTCACCATTCTTAGCAGCCACAAAGATCAAGTATGCTAAATATTCTGACCTGTAAACATCATTGTTTTCTGAAACAATGCTTTGATTATATACATGTTGGTAGCTATCCATTTCGCTGTTTTGAACTTTGTCCCAAAAATCAGTTCCAGCTATATGGTAATACATTCCATCTTCTTTGACTACCATAGATAAATCAATATCTTTGGTATTAACAGAAAAATGATGCTTTCCAAGTTTTATTACATTTTCTCCTGAAACAAATAAGTCTTGTTTGTCTTTTAATTGTCTAATTGTTTCTTCTTTTAATGACTTCAGTTTAGATCCAATTTCATCAGCTTTAACGCTATCACCAAGATTTCGCAGAGTTAAGCTAATATCTCTGACTTTCTCTGCCATTATATCGGTTGCAAGATATGAGTTTATTTCTTCTGTGGATTCAAAACCTTTTAAGCGGTTTGCAATACCTCCCAAAATACGCTCTGATGAGTTAAACAAAGCAATCATACGCTTGTTTAATTTATCTACAATATTTTGTTTCTTGCCCTCAAAGGCATTATATAGTTCTTCTCTTTTCTCGGTCAAAAGAATAATATAATCATCAAACTCAGCAAACTTGCCTTCTAACTCTTGAATTTGAATCATAATTTTATTTAAGTATTCATCACATTTATCAACGGTATCGGATACGTCTAAATAGTTCACCACCGCTTGGCTCAACAGTTTCATCTGAGCATTAAACTGTGTTTTCATTTCATCTTTAGTAAATGCATCGATTTTAGTTTTAAGACGTGCTTTTGCATTATTTATTAGTGAAAGTTGTGTGGAGATTTTCTCGATTATAGTTGTTACTATTGTAGCGTCTTCAATATTAATGTTGCCTACAATATCTATCAATAGTTCTAAATCTGATGAAGCTTGATTCATTTTCTCAGATAATTCAATCCCATCTTTTGATTTGTTAACTTTATTAATTTCGACTTGAAGAGATTCTATCTTCTCTTCGTATGGTTTCAAACCATTTGGCTCAATTAAAAATTCTACGCACTTCCTAGAAAAAATTTCATTTTTATCTTTAACTTTTGCATCAAGTGTATCAACAAAATCAAGGTCGATGTACCTTAAATCTCTTAAAGTGGCTATTTTACCACGTAATCTCCTGATATTTGCTAAAGCTTCGATATATTCAAAGGTTGTATAGATTGATTCATAAGTCAAGCGCTTTAATAGTTCATCAGATTCTTTGGTAATTTCGTCGATCTGCTTTTTGGTTGCGCTTTTAATTCTTGTCGCTTTTTCAAATTCGCCAACCGCAAATGCAGATGTTTCATTTATTTTTAGAAGAACTTCTTTTAAATTAAAAGCTTCAGCTTGATCTAGCCAAAAATAAGAATCGATAATATTTTGAGTTTCATTCACGATATCAATATATATACTCTGATACTTTTCGCCTTTTGAAATTAACTTATTTACAACCTTACAATCAGACATGCAGTTAACAATATCTTTATTACCAATCTTGAATAATGTTGAATCACTATCATTTTGAACAATATAGTTTTTTCCAACATATGGCGTTTGCCATACTTGAATCATATGATTTTTGCGTGGATCAATTTCGGACTTAAATACTATCATTTCACCGTTATCAAAGTGTGAATATCCACTACATACGATTGGAGTTTCAATTACTTGTTCAATTATATTGTATGTATAAATTAGATATGTTCCATTATCGATATCGTAAAAGATATACTGATAGTCTTCGCCATTTGTGGATTGAATTGCTTGATCAAAAACTGTATTCTCACACGAAACATCAAATAGTTTATGCTCTCCACTTTTTAGATAATATCCATTCGGAAAGATAACTCCATGATCTGAGGGTAAGAGTTTGCACACATGTTTAATAGAATCAACACGAACCACGCTTTTTAGCTTGTCGTTGAATATGAAATAACGGTATTCGATTTCATTGTAAGGCAGAATTTTTAAAACTATAACTTTGTCTAGATCAACATATGATATTTGTGCATCATCTAAGGTTTGGTCTTTATCTACTACATCTTCAGAATAAATTCCTTTGCCAGACTGTGTGTTATCCTCGACTTTGATGGTAAGATTTCCGCCTAGTGTTTCCACGAAAACTTTATCACGAATAGAGACATGGGGGAAAGCACCGTTCCTCTGATCATCTCTTGTTGTAGTAATGAAATTAAAATCAGTTTTGCCGACTAACTTTGCTTCGTGATCACTTCTATTATCAACATAGCTTAGTTTATTACCTTCTATTAGCCATTTGAATACTTTGATATCTTGAGAGTTTTTTCCTGTTTGGAAAATCATATATAAGTATGGATTGGTAACAGTGAACTTTGCAAAAAAAGTATCTTTGTAGTATTCGTAAAGCTCTTCAAAATCATTGATGAACTGAGCGTCATTTATTAGCTTGAGTGATTGCTTTTTGAAGGTGTTATCTGTGTACTGATAAATTGAAAAAACATCGCCCAATTCGACGCGTGTTTTGAGTCCGATATGAACGTTATATCCAAAAATAAAACTGTCACTAACTGGTGCCATGTCTCTTGGCACGCAGTTATTTTCAGTTATGATTCGCTCGCTACCAAGAAGCTTTGTTTCGATCGATCCAAAGACCTCTTTTCTAGCAACATTAATCTTTTCTACACGATCAGATAAATCTTGTCCCCGACTTATAAGCCTACTTTTAATAACCTCATAGGAACTGTTTTCCATGTCATCATTGCTATTTATAATACTTTTATTTTCCTTATCAGCCAAAGTAACCTTCCTCGTCTATATAATTATTAAATATTTACAGGTAAGTCTGCGACGCCTGCTTTATTAACATTTTCAAGTAATTTTCCAAGCATAGCTTTGTCGTTTTTGTCTGCGCTGCTCATCATCTTGCCGATAGCTCCAGCAATAGAAAGATTTTTCAAATCATCAGCAGACAAATTAAATCTTCCTGTCAATTCTTTAAGTTTCATTTCGAAATAATCTGGATCACCAGTAATAAATGTTTCTTTAATATCTGTAAGAACTTCACTATTATTTACCATGCGATCATATGATTTACCACTAGCAATTGAACCGATAATCTTATCGAAGAACATTGTTTCTCCACCAACGATATCAATTTTTGCCGATTTAAGTGCTTCGTTAATAACAGAAGCTTGTGAGTCAGCAATATCCTTTTGGATACTAATAGTTGCCAGCTTAATTTCTTTTTCTTTTTCAAGATTAAGTTTAAATTCTTCATGGCCTCTGCCAGATTCATCAAGGATTTTCATGCTACCAGCTTTTTGCTTAATTCCTTCAGCTTCAGCTTTATATTTTTTGCTCAAGATATCAGCTTCAACTGTTCCTTCTTTTTCCAGAACTTCAACTTTTGCTGTATCACCTTTAGCTTGTGCTAATGCCTTTGCTTCTATAACTTGAGCCTCGGCAATCCCGCTAGAAGATTCATCAACAATTTTTGCATCTGCAATAGTTTTTATTGATTCGGCTTCTTTCTGTGAAGCTTTAAGGTTTGCATCTGCGTCAATGATGGTCTTTTCAGCGAGTTTTTCAGCTTCTTGTTTTGTCGCTTCGGCAGTTCTTACTTTTATAATCAACTCTTGCTCGGCTGTTTCTTCTGCCTTTTTAAGAGCAACATATTTTTCACGCTCAGCCTCTGCAAACTTACGAGTATCTTTAATTTTTTCTTCTTCAACTACCGTTTCTTTTTCTACTGTAACACGTTCTCTAATAACGGTTTGAATATTTTTTCTTTCCACTTCAAGATTTTTCTCTTTTTCTATAACAGCTAGCTCAACTAGTCTTTCTTTTTCTGTTTTCTCTAGCAATCGTTTCTTATCAACACGTTCTGTCTCGATTGCATCAGTACTCTCTTTGGCTTTTTGAGCGATAATTACTTGCCTGTTTTTATTTTCCTCTGCAACAGCAACCTCTTCTTCTGTCTTAACACGAGCAATTTCTGACTTGAATAACTCTTCTTGAGCAATTTTTTCTGCTTCGGCTGTTTCTCGTGAATTGATTACTGCAATCTCACGCTTTTGCTTTGCTTCAGCTTGTGCATTTTGTTTTTCTAACTCCAGTATTGCTTCCCTAGCTATAACATCTTGTTTCTTTATAGTTTTTTGCTCGTCTCTTTCAATTTGGTTTGCAAGAATACGTTGTGTTGCTGTAAGTTCTGTAATTTTCTTAATACCTTCTGAGTCCAAAATATTGTTGTCATTTAAAAGTTTGACATCAGTTTGTTCAAGATAGTCAATAGCAGCATCATCCATTACATACCCGTTCAAATCTGTCCCAATAATTTGAAGGATTTCATTTTTAAAGGTTTCTCTTTCTGTATATAGTTGAACGAAATCGAATTTCTTACCAACTGTTTTTAAGGCTTCAGAAAATTTCGCATCAAAGAATTCCATCAATGTAGTACGGTCAGATGCTTTTTGGCAACCCAATAGTTGCGCAACTTTTAATACGTCTTCTGTTGTTTGGTTAACACGAACAAAGAAAGCAACTCTAATATCTGCTCTAAGATTGTCTTTACAGATTAGACCGTCTTTTCCTTCACGTGCAATTTCTACTCGTTTTACCGAAATATCCATTACTTCATAGCGGTGTATTATTGGAATAACAATGATTCCTCCAAAGGATACAGTAGGATCACCGACACCATTTCTAACAATAACCTTGCTCTGTTCCACTTTGTGATAAAACCTTGCAAAAAGTGCTAATAATCCGATAATTACAAGAACAAAAACACCTACACTAACTAACGCTATATTACCTGTATAACCCATCTTATCTCCTTTATTTTATGATATAATAAAAATCCTTTTCTGTATCTTTGCTAAAAACGACGGCTCTTTCTCCTTTTATAAACGCTTTATTATTTTCTGCCTTAACATTGATTACTATCTCTGCTCCGTTTGTTTTAATTATTGCTTGTCCCAACCTATCTCCACTTACATCACATATAAGTGTGCACCATTCATGAATTATAGAAATGTTTTTTCTATCGACATATTCACTCCCCGCAAGAAGTCTTGCAAGGGGTTTTAATTCGTATTTTGTGATACAAAGGCTGATAAAGAAATTGGGAAATAATAATATTCCACTAATAAACCCACCTGGTTTTATTGGTAGATAGAAAACGAACATTGCGATAATCCATATATTTAGGATTGCAACGGATAAAAGCACCATGAAGGGTACGCCCGCTACTTTGAAGAAAGCTAATAACGAATAAGCAGAGCTAAGTGTATCAGCACCATCAACATTAAGATCAAAGTCAAAATCTAAAAAGTCAAACTCGAAAACGCCTATTATTACGATTAACCAGTATAAAATCATTAAACCAAGTAGTGAAGTTGGCAATATATTAATACCTGTTATAGCATATTTGAATAGTTCAATCATATAAGCTCCTTAACTAAATCTTTATTTAACGTGAATAATTTTATTGTATGATATTTAGCATCGTGTAAATATACTATATTTTGCTAGTTTATCAATTTAAGTGTAATTAGTCAAGGTTGATGAACTTATAAAAATTACTAAAAATAGGTTCTATGAATATTTGATTTTGCAGTATCATTTTGAAGACTTTCTATTTTCCACAAATCTATGATTGATTATCTTCATTGCTTTAATCTGTTCTTATTGTGTAATTCCAAACACTAATTTTTCAAATTTGGTTAATAATAAGATTCAACGAGTTAGTAAGAAGGTGTCTTGTCGGCTAAATCAAGAAGTTTAACAAGATTGACAAGAGCATGCTGTGCAAAGTATACTTTAATGCGTGAAAGGGTAAGGTGCGAATGAATGGCTATTTTTGATAATGGTGCAGTTATGCAAATGAAACACCGTATGGATACGGATCTATCGGTGTTGCTGTCAACCCAAGATTATGCAGCGATTGAACACTGCCTAGAGTCTATTATTGTGGATTTGCACAAGTCTATTCCAGATAAGAAACGAATATCTTATGGCATTACCTACGTCGTTAAGACCTTTAGTCAGCACTTGTTTCGCTGGCTAGATAATGCACCACTTTACACGCTTGATACAGCGGTCATGATATATAAAAAAATGTTTACCTTTCAAACAAAATGTATCGGTCTTGGAATTATATCGCATATTGGCGTTAAAGATATCAGTATTGCTCTGCCTTATTTCAAAGATGCTGCAACCCATGAATTATGGGAAGTTAGAGAGTTTGCTCAGATGTATATTCGTAAGATTACAAAAGCACATCCAGGGATAGTTCAGGTATTTTTGCTGGAGCTTGCCAAATCAAGTGACCCAAATCATCGAAGGTACGCAAGCGAATCACTGCGTCCCGTAGTAGAAAACAGATGGATTAATGAAAAACCAGAGTATTCTTTAAAAGTACTAAAAGAATTGTTTTTGGAAAGCAATGAGTATCCGCGGACATCTGTTGGCAATAATCTCAGCGACTTGTCAAGAAAGCAACCTGAGTTGATTTTAAATGCTGTAGCTGAGCTTATGTCGTTAAGTGACGAAAATGCACAGTGGATTGCCCATCGAGCGTGCCGAAATCTGATAAAAACAGATCCTCTCCGTGTGATGGATCTGCTTGGTATTGATTTTTATAGCTATAAAGGTAAAAGGTATAAGAAAGACGATTACCAGTGATAAGTGATTTTAATCAGATCAACTCTCTATTTGGTTTTAGGATTTTCATACCAAATGGAATATATCCAGCATACATTGAAATGGCTACAACCGAGCTATTGATCTCTATATCGGGATTGTTTAACAAAAGTAACCCTATAATAATTATTATTCATTGATCTCTTTTATTTTTTGCTTTTCAATGAAAATTTGACCAACTTAACTAGTGATACTACTCCAATTACAAACATTATTCCATCCTCATATACATGATATTTGGGAATTTGTATGAGTGGTGCAAAAGGTATCGCCCATATGAGCAATAAAATATAAGTTGCTTTGTTTGCTTTTGGTAGTGCAAATTGCATAAAAATGAGCAAAAGTGCTGTTGTTGCACATGGTAGTGTGCCAAAATAAATTAGTTTATCATATCCTCTGCCAAAGCATAAACCAACTGTTGAATAAACTGTTATAAGTGCAAGCATTCCGTACATCATACGTCTACTGCGCTTATCTTTTGGGATAATAAACTGAGTTCGATTATTAAATATATCAATTGACATCAATGCTCCTATTGCTATAAATGCACTTCCTTGAATAATATTTAAAGGTGCACCTAGATCTTTTCCTAAGATTAAGAAAAAAACAATTCCTATCCATAAATTGCAGAATGAAAAATAGGATTTTAATAAAATGCTTGCTATGATGCTTTGCTTTGCAATAAAGTATCCTATTATAATAACACCTATTGCCATGACTATCAGTTGAGTTGGGAAAATCGCTGTGTTGTAGTTCGATACAACGCCCCACCAAGCTTGTTTTGGTAACATATTAACTCCCCTTTTGTTAACTAGGTTAACTATAAATTATTTTTTTACCGACATATAGCCGGTATTGTAAACTTTATATTACTTACTAGCACCTTCCAATATTAGTGCTAGTTTTTTCATAAACTTTTCTGCGTTAACTAGCTCTTCTTGGCTCATATTATCCATCATTTCATAAATTTGAGCAAAGGTTTTATAGCTAAATGCTTCATGTTCTTCATAGGCCATGATGCCTTTACTTGTTAGTGTAAAATAGACTTCTTTTCTATTGGTTGCGCTTTGAAATTTTTCTACAAATCCACAGTCTTGCAACTTGGCAACAAACTTTGAAGCTCCTGCTTTTGTGATTCCCATTTTGTTAGCTAAATCCGTAAGGTTTATTTCGCCAGTATTGCCAATCGCACGTATTGTATGCATCTGTGAGCTATAAAGTTTTGTATCATCAAAGATCCATTCCTTACTTTGCATAAGATTCATACATTCAACAGACTTTAAGTAGGAATCAACTATTTCTTTACTCTGTTCTTTAGTCATATTTTACCTCGAAATTATTGTATACTTAGTTAACAATAATGTCAACACTTTTCTGCAATTTATTCGAATCAACGCACTCAACTTTTTTAAATAACCATTCTCCGTTTTAAGTATGTGGATTAAGTTAAGTTTTAAAACTTAATGATAAAATGATCGAATATACAAAATCTTGCAAATAATCGTATCATCGCTTATAATTTTCTTTTAGGGAAATAGGGGTTGGGGGATGAAGGATAGAATAAAATATATCTGGTATACTGCTTTTGTGATATTGATTTTTTGTGCAATTTTATACTATTTTAATTTTTCAACTTATACAAAGAATTATTCCGAAGCTGAATGTATTGATGGGCAACTAGATTTATTGCAGTATGATATTGATAGCGATGGCATCATTGATCTATCTGGTCAGTGGAATTTTGAATATAATTCATTTTTGAAAGCTGATGAAACTTCTAGTGATGCTATTATTGTTGATGTGCCATCTACTTGGAATAATTATCAAATTGACGGTAAACCACTTGATAGTTTTGGATATGGAACATACAGGCTTGATATAAAAAATTATCAATCCGATGATGATACTATGGCGATTTATACGGGTGGAGCTCCTTCGGCATATAGCATATATATTGATGATAAACTAATTATTGAGTCAGGCAAGGTTAGTGACCAAAAAAGTGGCGAGGTTGGGGATGTATCGCCTCATACAGCGTTTTTTAAAGTTCCAGGCAATGAGTTTTCTATAATAATTCATGTATCGAACTACAATTTCTATAAGGGTGGATTATGGTGTAAATTGTATTTGGGTAGTAATGAAGATATTATTGATTATGTCGTTACTACAAGCAACAAGGGGATGCTGTTATATGGTATTCTCTTTGCGATTGCAACAATTTATTTGGTTATGTGTTTTTTCAATAATAAGTATAAAAGATATATAAGCTTTTCGTTGATTTGTGCATTTACAGCAATCGTAATAGATGTTGATAGTAATATGCTAATCATGAAGGTTTTTTCTAATAACAATATAACTGCATATGTTTGGATAGGATATCTTACGAGTTTGTGGATACCGATACTGACTTTATTATATGTCAGAGATCTATTTAGCATCAAGCTACATAAGTATGTGACGTATGTGGCTTTAATCACGGCTTCAGTTTCTACGGTTTTAATTTTGATGCTACCGACACATTTAAGCTCTGGTTCAGCACAAATATTAAATATGTATAGTGGAATTATATTGACATATAGTATGATTATTGCGCTTTTAAGCTATAAGAAAAATAAGAAAATTGCGCTTTTATACTTTGCAGGTTTTAGTACGATAATAGTTGGATTTTTTCATGATTATATCTTGCTTTATGCATGCAGTATTGATATAGGAATTGGTAATATTTTCCCTCAGACCATGGTCATAATGATGTTTTTTCAAACAATAGTACTGTCCATAGACTATAATGATATGTACAAAAACCGTGAGATGGCAATAAAACAAGCAGCAGGGGCAGAGCTTTCATTCTTGCAAGCACAGATTAAGCCACATTTTCTTTTCAATGCACTATCAGCAATTGAGGATTTGTGCTATGAAGACCCGAAAAAGGCAGGAGGGGTGGTTACTGATTTGGCATTCTATTTACGTTCCTCTTTTGATTTTAATAGTATTAATAAATTTACGACTCTAGAAAAAGAGCTCATATTTATAAAAAACTATTATCATATTCAAAAAGCAAGGTTTGGGGATAAAGTAAACTATATAGAAAATATTAATGTACCGCTTAGTATTACTATTCCAGAATTTACGCTAGAACCTTTGGTCGAAAATGCGATCTGTCATGGCATCACAAAAAAAGATGTTGGCGGAACGGTCACATTAAATGTTTCGTATTGTGGTGATAAAATTGCATTCAGCATTTCGGATGATGGTGTTGGAATTGAAGAAGAAACACTGGATGGACTTAAAAATGAATTGCATTTAGCGAGTGGTGTTGGGCTTAAAAATATTGATAAACGGCTAACTGAGATTTATGGTGAGGCGGCTTCGCTTAATATTGAATCTGAGAAAAATTTTGGAACGACTGTTTCATTTTATATTAATAATAAAGAGGAATTGATTGATGATTAAATGCATATTGGTTGATGATGAAAAGCATATACACAATAAATTTAAGAGAATTGCTGGTGATTTGGATAACCTGATTTTAATGGAGGAATTTTATAGCTATAAAGGTGTTGTTGAATTTATAGCCCAAAATGACATCCACTTAGTCTTTTTGGATATCAATATGCCAGGGAAAAATGGACTTGAACTTGCGCAAGATATAATGAATTACGATAACCTTATTGAGGTTGTTTTTTTAACTGCATATGATGAATATGCGATCAAAGCTTTTGAGCTTAATGTTTTGGATTATCTTTTAAAACCTTTAACATCACAACGACTTTTAAAGACTTTGGAAAGAGTTGAAAAAAATATACTCGTTGAAAAAAAGGAGGAGAACATTGAAATTCAGTGTTTTGGTGATTTTATTGTAAAAGTTGATGAATCGGTTGTTATATGGAAAAACAAGAAAGCAAAAGAACTGCTTGCATATCTTGTACATAAAAATGGATTGTCGATAAACTGGGAACAGATTGCTGGTGCGCTCTGGCAAGAAAAGGATTATAAGAAAGCGCATGTAAGCGTTAATGTAAGCATGTTTAGGCTCAGAAAGATTCTATCTGAAAATGGAATTTCTGGACTGATTGAATCGAGTGGATATACATATAATATAAATAAAAAAATCGTTCGCTGTGACTATTATGATTTTTTGGAAAAAGACATTTTGCCTGATCCATATCATTCTTATTTTGAGTGTGAGGGGTATGGATGGACATATGAACAATCTGCTTATATTGATCGTATTAATTTAGAAAGTAAATAAAAATTGAATAAATGCAATATTTTCAAGGGATATTCTTGAATTTTAGGGAATATCCTTTCTTTATGTAATTGGACGAAGAGTGATGTTATTGCTACTCGGTTCTAGTGAGTAATGTTAAACGGCTTATTTATATTTATTATTAACTCCAGTACTTTTTAGAGGAAAATAGCATACGTTTCACCAACTATGTAGTTTAACTATATGGTTGATTTGAATTACAATAAATCTAAGTATATAATAGGATAAATAATATTATTGGAGAAACGTTTGAATTAATGAGTCATTATAAGAATGAAAAAATCATAGTAGGAAGAAAATCAGAGATTGATGCGCTTAAAAAATCATTTGATAAGACATTAGAAGATAGCTTTAATATTGTCAATATTATTGGAGCAGCTGGAAGTGGAAAAACATATCTTGCTGAACATAGCAGATTATATTATGTGAATAATGGCGCAACGTATATTGATGTTAAGTTTAATCAATTTAGCAAAAATGATTTTACTACTCTAGCCAATATAATTGATTCCATAATCAAACGAATTTTAGCTCTTGATAATTCTTCGTTTCTTATCATACAAAAGGAATTAAACAATTCGCTTGGATCTAGAATTGACATTTTATTTAATATTAGCTCAGTTGCTAAGAAGTTATTTACTTCTAAAAGTGTTAAAACCAATATTGATATATCGAGTGACAAGAATGATATAGTTGATGTTTTTTGCGAATTTATTGGATTGGCAAGCAGAATTTTTTTTCCATTGGTTATCTTTATTGATGATTTGCAATGGGCAGACGAAATAAGCTTAAATTGTGTTGAAAGACTCAGTGAATCCAAGAATATAAGTATTTTGGTGCTGTTGGCATATAGAGATAATGCCAAGGAATATGAAAGATTGACGAAGATAGGCAAAAAAACAATAGCAGTTGGTCGGTTTTGTAAAAGTGATATAAGAGACTACTTAGAGGTAAAATATAAGAAGTTAGAGGGTATATCATACTTAACAGACTTTATTACATCAGTAACAAAAGGGAATGCTTTTTATTTTGCACTTCTGATTGAGGAACTTGTACAAAAAAATATCATTTATAAAGTAGATGGTAAATATTATGTGGATAGAGATAAGCTCGGTGAACTGAATGTAAGCGGGCACATGCAAAATGCAATTTGTGAAGAAATCGAAAATTTAGATAAAGATAGATTGTTCTTTTTGCAGGTATTAGCATGCTTTGGAGGAAAATCAAGCTCGGATATACTTACAAAGGCTTGTGGATATGAAGTCGGTACAATAAAAAGAATATGTGACAGCATTAAATCATACATAATATTTGATTTTAGTGAAAATATAGAAGAAAAAAATATCAGTTTTATTCATGACATTATATATAATTTAGTTATTAGAACACTGCCTACTGATGAAAAAATCGTTATGTGTATTAAAATCATGAACCTATTGCAAAAGACATCTCGTGAGTCATATTTGCTTGATAACCACTACGAAATTACACCACTTGTTATGCATATTGGGATAGATGGTTTGGATAGAATTGACAATATAGTGTGGGCAAAAGTTTTATTTAAATCAGCGATTGAGGCAAGAAACAAGCAAGCATTTGATTATTCGCTTGAGATTTTCAAGATATGTGAGAAACTTTCGTTTGCTAATAAAACACTAAACTTATATACCCAATTAGAATATATGACATGTGAGTTTATTTGTGAAAAAGAAATAGAAGCTAAAAAAAGATATGATATATTATGTCAAACCTTTAAAGATAAACAGGATTTGATAGAGATTAAATTGCGATATATGTATTTTTATTCTTATAGTGCAAACTGGGAAAAGGTTTTATCACAGGGTAGAGAAATATTATCTTTATTGAGGTTTTCTTTTAGTGTTAAAAGCATGATATATGATTTAATTAAATCAATTTTCCAATTTAGTAAACGCAATATTAAGAATCTTGCTAATAAGAAAGAGATTAAAGATAGGCGATTACTTATTATTTTAGAAGTTTTAACTATCATGTTTCCTGCTGCAAACAGGATTGATGAGAAGACGTTTAACCTCGTCAATATTAAGCTTGCAAATATTTCTATGAAATATGGCGATTCAAAATATTCAGCCATTGGTCTTTCTGCTTATGTATATATTCTTTTTTTCCTTTTTAAAAAAATCAAGAAGGGTGATTTATTGCAAAAGGCGATATTAGAAATGTTGGATGATGAGGATTCAATTTATCAAAAATCTATTCCTTATGCTTTGATCGGAACGTTTACTTATCATTGGTCAAACTCATATGCTGAGACATTAGAGATATTAAATCAATCAATTGAGAATGGTGAGATAGAAAATGAACATCTTTATAGCAATTATGCCATTGTTTTTTCGATTATTACCAAATATGTTTCGGGAGGTAGTCTTGATGAAGTTGAAAAGCTCATTTTATCATATAGAGTGCGAAAGAAAAGGCTTGAAAACTATCTAACAAGACAAATGTATCAGATTTATATCTCTCAGATTAATTATTTTAGATTTGGAAAAGCGACTTATGTTGTTAAGCTAGAGCAAGGAAAAAAAGCGTTTTTTGATACTATTGATTTGAATGCAAAAATGATTGAAGTTCATAGATTATACTTAGAATCTGAATATGAAAAGGGATATAAAATTTCAAGTGAAATTCAAGATGAAGTTTGGAATAAAGATGGGTTTATGTTAAATGGTACATTCGATTTCTATAATGCATTAAATAGAATTAAACACCATTATACGCTTTGTGATAAAGAAAAACGAATAAATGTTTCAATTATAAAAAAGATACTTTGTGGGATGAAACGGTGGTCAAATGCAGGTAATAAAGCTCACCTTGCACGCTATTTATTGCTTAAATCAGAATATGATAATTTAATATGTGGCAAAGAAAGCGACAAAGGCTATTATAAGGCACTTGAGTTTGTGGGTGACAATCTACAATTAGAAGCACTTTGTAATTTAATGCTGGCAAGATATTTTGTTAAGCACAATGAAAAGACAGCTAAATTTTTTGCTTGTGAATCAGCTGAGCTTTATAAAAAATGGGGTGCGAATTATATTCATGATAAAATTTATTCTGATTTTTCTATCAAAGAGAATATAGATACAAAAAGTAATAAAGAGCTTGAGCGATTACACAGAGAGAAAAAACCAAAGATTTCTCATTTAAGTATCATCGAGCCATATAATAGTGAAGAAACTTGGATATATTTATTAAATCATCTTAAAAATCAATATAATGTGATTAATGCGTCGATTTTGTTTGAGCAAAACGCAGATATGTATATTTATTACAGTGAACAAAAGAAGTTATCCGAGCCTATAAATATGAATTTTTCACACAATATGCCTAACAAATTGATTCGGTATATACAAAGATATGAGAAGCAAATTATTATTAATAGCGTTTATGATTATGAGTTTTTATTTGATGAGACTGATAGTATTAAGCTAGAGCTTGTTGACTACTATTGTTTGCCGATAAAAAATAAGAAAGTCTTGATTGGAATATTATATTTTGAGGTGGAAAAATCAAAAAGTTTTGGGAATACAGCATTGAAAGATATTTTGAGTTTGTTGAAATATATTGCAGATAATAGAACTTCAAGCGTTAAAGCGACCAATGTAATTAGTGAAAACTTGACTAAAAGAGAAACCGAAATTCTAAAATTAGTTGAAAGAGGGATGTCAAATGTTGCGATTAGTGAAGAACTATTTATATCTAGCGGAACAGTAAGAAATCATTTAAGCAAAATCTATTCTAAGCTAGATGCTCAAAGCAGGATTCAAGCTGTGGTGAAAGCAAAAGAATTTAAAATGATTTAGATTTTTGAATATTTATATAAAGAAAAAACACTATATTAAATAAATGAAAATATAGTGTTTTTATTTTTTTGGTTTTTAATTATATTATTGACCTGTATTAATAGCGGTTATATAAGCTGTGCCATCCTTTAAAACCCATATAGTCATTGAGTCTGTTGATGACTTTCCAGAATCATATTTAACATCTATTGATAGTTCGACATCAGTTTCGCCACCACTGGAATAAAAGCCCGTTTGCTTTATGTTGTATTCTGTCATATTGCCCCAAGCTTGATTCATCTGTTCATACATTGACACTATTTGTTCACTTCCACCTACGTTGCTTATCAATGACTCATGGAACATCGATACGCAGGTATTATAATCCTTATCCATAAATGATGAATAATATTTTTCTGCATATTCTTTTCCCACATCGGAGTTCTTTGAAGTGCCACATCCTGATAAAAATAGTAGTATCAATAATATTAAAATGGGTATATTCCATTTTCTGTTCATAGTTTTATAACCTCCATACAATTTTTCATTCTTAATGTCATTATACCTTTAATAAATTGTATTTGTATATGTGTTAAATGTCACAATTATTAACAGTCAACTACATATTAGAAAATTGTTTCAAGCGGAATCGTTACATTTGTCATATATAAAAATGTGATATTTTTTTATATCATAATAATAAGGAAAATATTAAGGGTGGTAAAAATTATGTTGTGTAAAAACTGCGGGTTTAAATTGCCAGATGGTTCAAAATATTGTTATAAATGCGGTACAATATTTAATCTTGAAGAGCAAGATGATCAAAAACGCAATTCAAATATAAGTGATATTGATACTTGTCAAAATGACGAAAATCATAATTATAATTTAGCTAACAAACCGCAAAAAAGTAAAAAAGTCTTAAAAGTAGCAGTTTTGGCTTTTGGAGCTTTGCTGATAGTCTTGATTATTGTTTTTGGAATTATCAGTATATTTGGTCCTTTTTACAACAAATAGTGATGATAAAGCATCACAAAGCGATAAGGTAATATTCGATGTTCCAATATTGTAGAATATAGGTATTAGTGAAAATTTAATATATAACAGTGGTTTATGAGTTTATAGTAGGAAAAAATTACTCTTAAAAAGAAAAAAAACATACGTTTAGTTATGCGTATGTTCTTATTTTTATAAATATTATAAAGTTAGAGATAATGATGCTTAAAAAGTCAGTTTGCATTATGATTTAATCATTACTCTAACTAATAATTAGTTTAACAGATTTCCCGCAGCTTTTACTTTAATTCTTGTTGCATTACCAGGATGATATGCTAACGGAATATCTTCTACTTCAACAATCTCAATAGTATCAGGATCGGCACCAGCTTTTACAGCCTCGGCAACAGCTAAGTCTTTAGCATCAGAGATAACTTCATCTCTTTCCTTTCCGTCTAATGAGAAGATTCTATCAATTTCACCACTTACTTGCGCAATCGCAGAACCGATCGCATTTGCAACGTCATAGCTATCAGGGCGTATGATTGTTCCAACGCCAGGGATATCGTCTTGTATTAAAACACTACCGCCACCAACAAGAATAAGCTCAGCGTCATCTGCTGAAAGCTTCATCTTATCGATTCCGTTAGAAACAAGCTCTGTCATGATGGCCATAACTTTTTGTGCATAATCAAGGTTGATGAATTCAACTTTCGATTTATCGCCCATCTCGACCATGCCGAGTCTTACTGCTATGTCGGATGCAGTTAGTGTGCTTCCGCCAAAGACATAGGCTTCTTCTGTCAATTTATAGCCAACACTATCAGGACCAACAACAATCTCTCCGTCATTGTCGTGGATGATTGTTCCGCCACCAAGACCGATCGAAACAAGGTCAGGCATTCTGAAGTTTGTTCTAGCTCCGCCAATATCAACAGCTAAAGATGACTCTCTTGGAAATCCCTTTGAGATTACGCCGATATCAGAAGTTGTTCCACCGACGTCTAGCACGATTGCTTCCTTCTTATCAGATAAGAAAGATGCACCACGTATACTATTAGTAGGTCCACAAGCAACAGTCAAGATTGGATATTTTTTTGCATAGTCAGCAGACATTAATGTACCATCATTTTGACAAAGATAGATACGTGCATTTTTGATGCCTTCTTTTTCGAGTCCGCTTATAAATCCTTCTGTTACTGTTTTTGCAACATTAGTAAGTGTTGCATTCAATATGGTTGCATTCTCACGCTCGATTAGACCTAATGAACCAATCTCGCATGACAGAGAAACTGGGATATCGCCAAGTTCTTCTTTTGCAATCTCCATTGCCAGGTATTCACAATCTGATTTTATTGATGCAAATACTGATGTGATTGCGATTGAATCTACTTTACCTTTGAATGATTTGAAAATTCTACGTAGGTCATCCTCATCGGTTGGAGTAATTTCTCTTCCATCAAACTCATAACCACCGTAGGTTATTTCAATCATATCACCCACAGCATCTTTTAGAGCTTGGGGCCAATCCACCATCGGCTTGATTGCCATAGTTGCTGGTTTGCCCATGCGGATAATTCCTACTTTGCAAAGTTTTTTGCGTTCAACGATTGCATTTGTACAATGCGTTGTACCTAGCATTGCAAAAGAGATATCCTCTGGGTTTATGTTGCTTTGCGAAAGAACGCTTTTAATCGCAGTAAAGATTCCTGTTGTAACATCCAAAGTGGTAGGGGATTTGGTTTTTGCAACGAGTTTAAAGCTTTCATCTATCAAAACAGCATCAGTGTTTGTGCCACCTACGTCTATTCCTAGTCTATAACTCATACTGAAGCATCCTCCTTAACCATTTGTTCAATTGGCTTATAGTCAATATCATATTTGAAGTATCTTGGACCAACTGTTTCGATGCCTTTTTCTGTTCTCCATTTTTCATTACATGGAAGACCAATAACGACAACTCGACGTCCATATTTAAGCGCTTCTGTTGTGATTGGAACGCTAGATTCTAGGTCTAGGCAACATATAAGGTCTGGTGTTGTTGCAACGACTTTTCCGTCTTTAATACCGATAAGGTTTTCGTTTTGAAACTCCATCTCAAACTTAGAGCCTTTGTTTTCTTCGAGTCCTTCCATAACGGCTTTACCGAAGTTAAATCCATCTCTTGTCTCGCGAAGAACATCAGTGATTTTTCCTTTGAATAATAGATGTCCATCAGTGAACTCTAATAACTCATCGATAGGGTTGCATCCAGTTTCGGATGATTTACGGATAATCTTTCCGATGTTTTCCGAATATGTCATGATTCTTGGAATTGCAGATTGCTTAACCTGTTTTCCTGTCATAGGATAGATGTTTATTATAACTGATCCACCCATTGTTATTGTTGCAACTCTTGCTAAGTCTTCAGACCATTTATTGTTTATAGTCTGCATAATCTCTAAATTTCCTTTTTCGTCTGTAACGACCATTGGTGATGCTGTGATGCCATCAAGATGGTATGTTACCATTTGCAATTCGGGGAAAGCTCTTCCCATTCCGTCTGCATCAATAATCGGTAGACCCATTTGTGCAGCTATTGCTAACGGAAGCATAGAGTTTATGCCGCCAGCTTCGATTGGCATTGTTGCAGTAACTTTTTTGCCTAAAAATTTTGACATTGCATCAAAGCAACGTTTTGCTTCTTCTCCGTTTGGGATTTTCTCAACCAAAACAGATGGTGCACCCATCATAGCTGATGGAACAATCAACATATCGTCTTCTATTTCTGAAGGATCGAGCATCGTGATTGGTCCATAATCTTTGATAGCTTGGATAGCCATTAGCTTGCCAAGGTGAGGGTCTCCACCCCCACCAGTACCAAGCAATGCAGCACCAATTGAAATGTTTTCAATCGCTTCTACATCAAGTTTTCTCATTATTTTTTGCCTCCAATGATAACATCAAGGATAATATATAGAATGAACGCAACGATTAGACCGTTGATTGCTGTAAGTCCCCATTTAACGAAGTATCCAACAAGTCCACCAGCAAGCCATGCAACGATTGCATGCCATCTAACGCCTTTAACGGGTGACCAGTTTTCTTTATTACCTTTTTTTCTTACCCAATAGTCAGCAATCATAACACCAGCGATTGGAGTGATTCCTGCTGTTAGAACCATTAAGAAAGGGATAAAACTATTAAGAATACCAACAACAGCTAATATTGTACCGAGGATTCCAGCTATTGCTGTTGCAAGTGCACGCTTTTTGTCGCCAAGGTTGAACATGTTTGTGATAGCAAATCCGCCTGAATATGCGTTTACTGTGTTTGTTGTCCATGTAGCTAAAATAAGAACGATCAAACCGACCATTGGAAGACCTAGTCCAGCAAGAACAGCAGAGATATCAGCAGTTGAAGCAACCGCAGACATAGCCGCACCAGCAACAACCATAAGAATACCTAATGGCCAAACACCAACGATTGATGAAACAGCAGATCCCATTCTGTTTTTTGCATATCTTGAATAGTCAGCAGCAATAACACCACCAACAGCGAAAGATCCAACTGCAATTGCAACGCCTTGGAAGAAACTGAAAGGAGCAGCAGGTTCTGCTGAAACGATACCAGCCATACCATATGTGTTTATAGCAGAAAATACACCATAAATAACGATGAAAATCATTGCAGGAACAGCGATATAGTTTAAGTAAGCAAGTGCCTTATATCCAACGATAGCTGTTGAAAGCATGATTATTCCCCACATAAGTGATCCAAGCCATACTGGGAAAGCTATGCCCATTTGACCAAGCAACGCTGAGAAAGCAGCACCTGTAACTCCGCACTGAACACCAAACCAACCGATAAGAGCAACACCAAGAATGAATGATATAACCACTCTTGATCCAACTGTACCGAAAGTTGATGAAGCAGAGACTACTGTTGGTCTTCCAAGATCAGCGCCTTGCATACCTTGGAAGGTCATGAAAGCTACTACGATTGTGTAACCAACGATACCAGCCAAGATTGCTTGCCAAAATGGTAAGCCACTAACGAGTGATCCACCAGCCATAAGCGATGGTACACAGATCATAGCGCCGCCCCAGATAAGTGCGATACTAAACCACGATTTTCTTTGCGATTGAGGTATTTCACTCAAGCCGTCAATTTGATTCGATTTGTTTTCTGACATTAAAAATTTCCTCCATAAAAAATATTGTTATTACTGAAAAATATCAGTCCACTATATATTATAGCAATTTGCGTGCCGACAAATTGTTTTGATATTTGCTGATTTCTGGTGATATATTGGGTTTTCTCATTATTTTTCTCAAAATAATTCTCATATTTCTCAATTTCTCATAGTTTCGCATGCTTGCCTTGAGAAATGAGAAATTTGCGTGTATAATGATAAAAATGATGAAGCTTTTGTAGAGGTGAGAAATGAATCTAGTGCAAGATTTTTTTGAGAATATAGTAAAGTTGATTGGAAACCCTGTTTTTAAAGCAGAGGCGACGATGTTTGGCGATATTTCGCATCCATCTATTATAAAGCAAAAGGGTAGTAGTATTTGTCGAACTTGCGCCGATTATTTTGAATGTCGGGCAAAATTAGAGATTTTTATTCCGAAATTAGGCCGTTTTATTTTTAACGAAGATATGGATTTAGATGTTGAAAATATCATATCTCTTTTAGTTAATTATCAAAAAACACAATCGGAGATTGAAAGTGTTAGTGCAATAAAAACGCAATCGGAATTTTTTAGACAACTGACACGAAAAGTGATTGATTTGAACCCACATGCTATCTCTATATTTGATGATTCGAATAAATTGCTTTATAAAAATATTACGGCACAAAGCCAAAACCCACATTTTATTAAACAATCGGCTCAGATGAGTATACCGATTTATAGTTCATCCGAAAAGTTGGGCCAGATATCTTTTTCTAAATCTCAGAAGTTTTTGAGTGAGATTGAAGGTGAAGATATGACGGATAATGAATCGGCCTTTTATAATATTTTGGGTAAAGATGCGAGTATATTAAGTTGCATCAATATTTCAAAGCAAGTGGCTGTTACAAATTCGACAATTTTGATTTTGGGTGAAAGCGGAACAGGTAAAGAGATTTTTGCGAAAGCCATTCACGCAGGTAGTAATCGGCGAAATGAGACGTTTGTTGCTATAAACTGTGCGGCGATTCCTGAAAACCTAATTGAGAGTGAACTTTTTGGTTATGCTGATGGTGCGTTTACTGATGCTAAGCGTGGTGGAAAAGAAGGAAAAATTTTGGCGGCGCACAAGGGAACATTGTTTTTGGATGAGATTGGTGATTTGCCGTTGATGCTTCAGGCGAAATTGTTGCGTGTTTTGCAAGATAAGATGGTGGAGCCTGTGGGTAGCTTAAAGACTACATATGCAGATGTTAGGATTATATGTGCGACGAATCGAAACTTGGAAAAAATGGTGCAGGATAAAGCGTTTCGGGAAGATCTTTATTATAGGATTAATGTTATTCCGATACATTTGCCTCCACTAAGAGCGAGGCGTGCGGATATTACTTTGCTTATTCATTATTATATACGTAAGTATTGCGTACTGAATAAAAAGAGTTTTAAGTATATAGAATATGACCTTAGTCGAAAGTTGCTTGATTATGATTGGCAGGGCAATGTGCGTGAATTGGAAAACGTTGTGGAGTATGCGATTACGATGAGCAATACAGATTATATTAAGATTGATGATTTGCCTGTTTATTTGAAAGATTGGCTTCATGAAAAATCCACAGATGGTATGGGGAAAAAAGTTCAAGCAGTGGCTAAGCCTCAAATACCTGAAAAGCTGAAAGTTAAAAATAAATACAGCGATTTGATTGATGCGCTGATTTTAAAGCATGGCAATACGACACAGGGCAAAAAGATGATTGCGGATGAAATGGGGATTAGTCTTGCAACGCTGTATCGTAGAATTAAGAAGATGGAGCAAGGAAATTAAAGCTTGAAACTTTACACAATTATAAATAAAGCAATTTACAGATAACTGTGTTTCATGTTGTTTTGTAGCTAAGTGAAACGAAAGGTATGGTCATAAATATGAAAACAATAGATAAATCATGGGTTGTTCCATTACAATTAGGTGGTAAGTTTTTGGCATCAGGTGGTGGTGGATGCACAGGGCTTTTAAAGCAACGATTGGAGGAATTCTTTGATTCGGATCGAACGGTTCAGCTGATGGAAGTTTCTGATTTGAAAGATTGGAATTATTATGCCACGATTTGCATGATTGGATCGAACGAGTTTGCCGACGAAAATCCATATATCAATACGGGTTATATCAATATGTTAAAACAACTAAAGTCGATTACGGGTAAGAAGTATAGTGGGATTTTTCCGCTTGAGGCGATTGATGTGAATATATTGTGTGCGCTACACGGTGCAGCGATGCTTGATTTTCCGCTAGTGGATGCGGATGTTATGAGCAGAGCTTTTCCAGAGCTTCAGATGACGACATTTCACATTAATAAAATGCCGTGCAATCCATGTATTTTTCAAACGCATAATGGTGAGATCACAGAGGTTTTTGAGGATGATACTTTTTTGTTAGAGCTTAATATACGCGATATATTATATGAAAATGGTGGTATGGGTTTTATCTCTGGCTATTCGTACAATGCAAAAGCGTTAAAGAATGTGCTGATACCAGGAACGGTTACATTTGCAAAACGCGTGGGGGATGCGATTGTAAATGCGAATAATTATGATAGCCTTTTAACTAAGCTTATTTCCATCAGTAATAATTCGATTTATGGTAAATGTATTGAGCTTTTTAAGGGCAAGGTCAAAGACATCAAACATGTTGAGCATATGGGTGGATGGAATAATATTCAGTTTACTGGTATCGACAATTATATGAAAAGCACGTTTTCTGTTCTTGCAAATAATGAAAATTTGATTGGATTTCGAGACAATGAGATTGCAGCGATGGTGCCAGATATCATCACATTTTTTGATTTATCGACTTTGGAGCCGATCGAGAATGATAACGTTAAGCCTGATATGGAAATTGCGATTATTGGTCTTCCTGCGCCACTGATACTTAAAACGCCAATGGCTTTGGAGGTTGTTGGACCGCAGAGCTTGGGTTATAAAACAAAATATCGGTCTTTAGAAGAGTTGAATGTAAACTATTATTTTGGATAAAGGTGGGCTCAAAGTTTGGATATTAAAACTTCATTAATAATTAAATATAACGATGCCAATGTGTCAGCTAATTTGATGGTTGGCGACCATGTGATTGCGCATGCGACAGAAGAATCGGATTTTAAAAAAGCGATATCAAAAGTTTTGAACCAATATAGAGATGGGAAGAGTGTTTCTAAAGTGGTTATATCGAAGGACTTTACGAAAGGCCTAGAAATTGATGATACGCTTGATGAGATGTTGTATGTAAGAATTTTACCGATCGGTGATTCTTGGCAAAAAAAAGAGGCATGTTTCAGTGGTGATGGGGATATTTCATCCAAGGTTAAGGCGCTTAATCTTGAGTATAATCAAGAGGGTGAATATACAAACTTTTTGGATATAAAGAAATATATTGATGCAACAAGCCCAAAATCAATTGCGCTTAATTATGTTCACACAACTAAATTTTCGAATATTGAGTTTGAGGCATATAATGTGCTTAAGCGTGAATATCCAGAAATTTTGATTTATCCATCGACCAATCTTTTTAATAGAAACTTTATTGTCAGGGGGAATACGCAACTTTTAAATTTAGTGTTGACACCGAAAATTTCACATTTTATTGAAAACTTGAAAAATTATCTTTTTGAATTGGCAGTTGATGCACCGCTATATTTTCTTCGCACAAACAAAGGAGTTGTTGGGCAAGATACGATTCTTACACAAGGGGTTGATACCCATGGATGTGAGGAGTTTTTGCACGTAAGCGATAGTGTTCATATTATATCTTCAAATGATGCATTGTTAGCGGATTTTACTTGTGGCTATTTATATCATATAAAAAACAAGATGCCAGTGGTGAGCGAAGCTACGATTGATCTTGCTGATTCAAAGATATTGGGGTTTGCTGTTGAAAAGCATACGCTTGATGCGGTTTTGAATGAATCACAGTTTGAAAAGTTTTTAGACAAGCGAACGCCACATCGCGGACCGATGCCTATGTATATGTTAGGTGCGGCTACTTTTGATATATCGGATTTTTTTAGTTATCCAATCCGATTTATGAGCAATTCTGATTGTGTAAGCAAGGGGAGTTTAAACTCGATGATTTATCGGACAGAAGCGGAGGTTTTTATTGGGCAGAGTGATAATATTGATATTGGTAGAGCTGAATTGGTTTCAATTTTGGTTACTGCGGCCACGGCAGATGGGTTGTGTGTGGATGAGAAAAACTGTTCGAGTGTGCTTGTACCGATGAAATATTTAAAGAATAAAGTATATATGCTTCGGATGACGCTTGAAGCTGAAATTGGAGTATAGGCATGAAACAAGAAAACAAAGTTGATATAAAAAATAATATCAAAATTGATTTTAGATTGACACGGTCGCTAGAGATTTTACGTGCTTCGAATAATGACCTTGGTCAGATGCTGGATGATTATGCTCTTGAGAATCCAATTTTAAAGGTTATTAAACCAAGGAATGATGAAAAGTTTGACCCAATATCAACTATTGAGCAAAAGTCCACCACATCGCTTGATATGCATCTTATTGACCAACTTGCATTAAAGGACATAAACGATGCGAGTAAAAATCATCTATATATGCTGATTTCGATGATCGATTCTAAAGGGTTTTTACCCTATACGATAAAAGAGGTTTCGAAGCGTTTGGGTGTTGCAGTGGATGAAGCAAGGAAACTCATTAAAATTATTCAAAGTCTTGATCCAATTGGTGTCGGTGCTAAAAACTATGTAGAGGGATTTGCGATCCAGCTCCATGCGAAAAAGATGTTCACAGAAAAAGCGCGGATTATTCTGAGTAGGTATTTCAAACCGCTTGTACTTGGGCAATATGATTTGATTAAAGAAAACACTGGGATTGATGTTGATTATTGTAAAAAGCTTTTATCTGAGATTAAAAAATTGAGTCCGAATCCTGCGAGTGTGTTTGGGGCAAGCGAATCCGTGTATGTTGTGCCTGATATTATTATTAAGAACAATGCAGGTGAAATCCAAGCATGTTTAAGCGAAAGTAGTATCTATAAAGTTCAAATCAATGATGATTATAGACTTGATGGGATGAACAAAGAGGACAAGAAAATAGTTGATGGTATGCTTTATAATGCAAATTATATCGGTAGGTCTTTAAAAAAGAGATACGACACATTATTGAAGATTGCAAAAGAGATTGCTCACATTCAGCAAGGATTTTTTAGTGGAACGGATAGTATGTGTGCGATGAAGAAAAAAGATATCGCTATTGCTCTTGGTATGCATCCGTCTACCATTTCACGTGCGTTAAAGGATAAATTTATTTTATTTAATGATGAAATGCAAAATGCTGATTGTTATTTTAGCGGAAAGTCTCAATTATCAGATGGCAGATCACCTTATAAAATTAAGCAGATTATTAAAAATATCATAGATGATGAAAATAAAAAATATCCGATAAGTGATGAAGGAATAACGTTTTATTTAGACAATTCTGGAATTAAGATATCTAGGAGAACTGTATCAAAATATCGAGCAAGCATGGATATACTTCCTTCTGGTTTGAGAAAAAACAGGTATTAGAAAATTAACAAATCATTATAGGAATCATATAGGAATTTATAAGGCATTGAAGTTTGGACGTTTTTATTGATAAGTCTAACTGTTGTTGTTTTTTGCAAAACTAAAACAAGCTTTGAATTAATTTAGGAAAAAAGAAATAGAAAGTCTTAGTTTTATTGATGGACTTAATGGTGATTGATATATTGGGAGCATATTTAGATAGTGGTAAAACGGATGCTTATGTAACACTATTCACGGCTACGAAATCCGATTCTACGAGCTGGTTTTGCTTTTTCTTGCTTTTTGACAGAAACCATAAGAAAGCTTAATTGTGTAATGTGTTGAATAAGTTCAGCTTTTTGGTTGTCAATAAATCCAAAAAAATGAATTAGTGATGGATTGCTATAACCAATACCAGTAACGTTTAAAGTTATTGATTGACCTATATGTGCTAGTTTTAATGCAATTTCATGATCTTTATCAAGTGATTCTTCAAATTCTGCAACAGAATCCATTATGATTTCATGTTGATGCTTTGCATCAGCAGCATCGGTGTCTTGGTTTAGCGTATCTGAAACCAAATGATTTTTTGGTAATAAATTTAAGTTTTTATTCAAGTTTTAAGTCTCCCATTATTTAGTACTATAATTATACAGTACTAAAAGTGTAAACGCAAATATGAACAGATTAATAGTAGACATAAGGTAAACTATTTAACTTGTGGTAAATAATTATCAGTGGTTAGATGTTGGTTTTAAGTTAATATGTTAGTCAAGTCCTATAAAAATATTATGCAAATATTTTACAAAGTGCCTTGATATTAAGATGAAATAAGCGTACCATATAAGTATCTTGATGAAAAGAAACTCAAAAGCTAGAGGGAGAAATATTATGATACTATCAGATTCTAAGGATTCATCTAATGAATCTATTGCATGCGTTATATCGGTTGAAAATCCGTTTAATGATTATTACGTGATAAAACTCAAACCTGCACAGGGTGTCGATTGGGAACCAGGTGAGTATGGTATATTCACATTATCTGATATGGATTTTGAAGGGAAAAACTGGCGAGGGTTAAGCTTTGCATCAATTAAAGAGGAAGGTGTTTTGCTTATTGGAACAAGGACTGGTGAGTGTATAAGTGGATTTAAGCGTACACTCATATCATTAAATGAAGGGGATAACATATCTTTAAGAGGACCATTTGGTGGGTTTAAGATCCAAGATAATACATCGCCAATGGTGCTTTTTGCTGGAGGCGTTGGGATTACACCGATTCGAGCACTATTTAAAGCTTTAGAGAATGATACAACACGACCTATTGAGCTTGTGTATGCATCTTCTGATAAATATCTATTTGGTGAAGAATTAGAGATGATCGCACATGAAAATCCACAGATTACGCTTAATAAAACTGTTCATCGAGAAGACACAATAAAGAAAGTGTTGGAGGTGGCAGGTAAATATGGTGGTGAAGCATACTACTACATCTCAGGTTCGATGAGCTTCGTCAGCGGTATAAAGAAAATTGTCATTGATGAGGGCATATCGGGTAATCGGGTTATCAATGATATATTTATTGGATACTAAAGGTAGATGGAAAATGGATTATTAAAGCACATACTGTTATGACGAAGATTATATGATAGCAGATTGAAAAACGTATTAGCTGCTAAAAAGAAAAAAGCTAAAAAGTACATTAAATTATTTGATTTGCGTGATAAAACTATTGTGCTTGGAACTTAGGTTATTTTATTGGAGGACATATTTTGAATAAAAAGCAAATTGAATTTAAAAAGGATGTATATAGTGGCATAAAAGGCAAGTTGATTATTATGTTGATGAATCAACTTCACAAATCTGTGCACAAGTGGCTTGTGCAACAAATGAATATAAAATCAGGTCAAAGTGTTCTTGATGTTGGTTGTGGCGGTGGCGCATTGATAGCTTCACTTTCTAAAAAAAACAATTTAAAAACTTATGGAATTGATTATTCTATTGATATGGTGAAAGCTGCAACGAAAAAGAATAGTAAAAATATTGAATGTGGAAGTGTTGGATTGACTAAAGCGTCAGTTAGTGAAATACCTTATAATGATAATCAATTTAATAGTATAATTGCTTTTGAAACGATACAGTTTTGGCCGGATATAATAAATGATTTAAAAGAAGTGAAAAGGGTCTTGGAAGAAGAAGGAAAGTTTTATATTATGAACCGTCTACCAAAAGATAGTTCAAGGTGGTATGAATTTGCAAAGTTAAAATCTTCGAGTGACTATAAAACAGCACTCGAGCAAGCAGGATTTTGTGATATTATTATTGATACCACTTCAAAGCGAGGTTGGATTTTTCTAACTGCTTCGTTGTAAATTGAATAGGTGCTGATTTTTGGCTTTTTTTATTGCATATATAGTCAGATGCCTAGCGAATGATAGATATTCAATTGATAAAAACAATAGCATTGTGCCAGTTTGGTTGATATAATATACGCAAATGATCTTATATACAAGGAGTTTGAAATGGAAAAGGTAGTGATTTATGGGTCGCATTATGGAACATCTAAAACTTATGCTTCTTGGATTGCACAAAGCTTAGATTGTGACATGTTTCAAAATAAAGAAAATAAAAAAATAGACTTTGATAGGTATGATGTTATCATTTGTGGTGGGGGACTATACGCGGGTAAAATTCTCGGAAGTGAAGTTTTTAATAAGTATGATTTTTCGGGAAAGCATAAAATCATTTTTACTGTGGGGCTTGCTGATCCAACAATCAAAGAGAATGTGGATAGCATTAAAAAGAGTGTTGATAAATTTGTAAATGATACGAGTAATTTAAAGGTTTTCCATTTTAGAGGCGGGATAGATTATAGCAAACTGAACATGGTCCATAAGCCAATGATGAAGATGCTTAAAAAGATAACAGAAAAGAAACCTGCTTGTGAACTTACAGCAGAAAACAAAGAGTTTTTGGAAACATATAATACAAAAGTGGATTTTTGTGATAAAGAGAGCATTAAACCACTGCTAGATTATGTTGAATCTCTTTAGTGATGATCGATAATTATTTAGAGTTTTGAAATTGATATTAAATAAAAAAACAACAGGTTAAGAGTCGTATACACAATGAAAGATATAAAAGCAAAATTGCAAAAAGTATGGGATAATAATAAATTATACTTGGGATTAGCCATAAGAACAGGAGTGGCTGTTGCTTTTTGTGTCTTTGTAACAAAAGGGCTATCTCTTGAATCTCCATTTTACGCATCTTTGGCAGCGTTTATTACTATGGAGATTGATCATAAAGAGTCGTTTTATAAAGGTGTGCTTCGACTTTTAGGTACAGTACTGGGCGCTGTTATTGCAATTATTATGCTGAAAATTGGTTTTAATAATTATTTAGCGGTTGGAACAGGGGTTGCACTTATTATTTTTATCTCTCACTTTTTTTCTGCAAAAACTTTAAAAAATGTTGCATGCATTGTCTTTGTTGCAATAATGTATAATATCCATCCAGAAATTTCACCTTTAGAATATACGATGTATCGTTTTTTTGATACGCTTATTGGTGTAACGATTGCAACCTCGATAGCTTATTTATCAAAAATAAGGGTTAAACCTTTTATTGTTAAATATTTTAAAAGATAATAATATTATGCGAGATTCTATGGAGATTTTTTAAATAAATATGATACAAATACTAAATAGAGACTTGCTGTTGAAGTTTATGATAATTCAAGTTTTTACACGAAAATATTATTTTTGGGATAGATAAAAAAGGAGCTAAGTTATGATTTGTACAAACTGTAAAAAAGAAATACCTGATGGGTCAAAATATTGTTATTTATGCGGTACGGTTTTTGAAGAGAAAAACCAAAAGCTAGAAAAACCAAAGAAAAAGCGTAAGGGTCTGATGATTGTGCTGATTGCTTTGGTTGCGTGTATTGTAATCGTCGGTGGGCTTATATTTTGGTATGTAAATGTATTTTCAAAGCTTAGTTATGAAAAAGAGTTGCAATTAGAAATAGAGCGTCTGGAAAGCAAAGAGTTTGAGATTGAAACCGAGCGTATGGATGAGTCGTTGTCAACGATGATCGAAACGCCACCCGAGATTATCGGAAAATGGGAGTTTATCGGTCAGGATGATTGTTATGGATACGAGTTTTTGGCTGATGGTACTATGCGGTATTTGGTGCAGATCAGCAACAGTGAGATCGACGAGCAGACGTATCAATATGCATTTATGGATGAAAACACGATTATCTACGGTCGGAATGATTATGATGATAAGATAAGAATTGCTTTTGATGAAGGCTCTGATGAATGGTGCTATATTGATAATGGCTCTTTTGCACAAGATTTTAATAAGCGTGATGCGTTTGGATTCGATGCGGTTATAAGTGAAGATGATCCTTCAGTCGTGTCTGAGTTTATCACAGGCAAATGGAAAGGTCTTTATGATGATACTGTATACGGCTTTGAGTTTTTTGATGATGGCACAATGCAGCTGTATACAAGAGCAGAGGATGAAGATTCCAAAATCAGCACGTTTATATATAAGGTTATCGATTCTCATAACCTAAAAATAGAAGGTAAAGACAATATAAAAATCGATTATGATAGTGATAAACCAGAGATGAAAATCGCTTGGAATGAAATTTGGGATGGGTTTGATGTTGTTTGCGAGAGGACAATTTATTACCCAACGGATGTTGATTTTAGTACTTTGATGGATAAAACCGATATGATTCAAAATATTGAGGAATATATTGAAGGGTCGCTTTGGGAAAGCACAGGGAATCTGATTATGCCACAAGAAACGTGCAACTTAGCTGGTTATCCGATTAATTATTATGTTGAGCAAGGGGATACAATTATTTCTTTTGTGGGCGGTATTGTAAATTCTAAAAGTAGGTTCAAAACGTATGGTAGTGATGAATATGAGTGGGATGAAGGTAGAGATACTGAATGGATAGGAGATCCTGAAGGTTATTTTCTTTATGTGTATAGATATGAGGAAGAATTGAGGGGAAAGAAATATATGTCTAGTGGCGTTTATTTTATAAAGGGCGATATGCTTTATTATTATAATTCTTTGGATGATGTTCCTTGTTCAAATATGATTGAATATAAAAAGAAATAAATTGAAGTGATAAGGCGGTGTAATTTTGGAGTTTTTTACTGATAACTCCAATTTGCACTGTTTTTTTGTAAATCAAATTTATATATTTACAACTATGTTTTAGCTTTCATGTTGCTTGTTATGCTTATTATTTTATGCTAAAATATTGTTATACGAAAGTAATATATATTCACAATTCATTGTTGTTTTAATAGGGAGTTTTTAAGACTAGTTACCCCTTGGAGGCACTATGCAACTTACCCATTCCATTAAAAATATTTTAGTCTCACTTATTGAATCGATAGACGTTTATAATTATCTGCTCAAGCATCATCACCGTCGAACCAGTATTATTGCATACCAATTAGGAAAGCAGTTTGGTCTTTCATCTAAACAGTTAAGTAATTTAGTATTGGCAAGTTCGATACATGATATCGGTGCATTGTATGTTGAAGAGCGCGACAAGCTGCTTTATATCGATACGGTAGACCATGAGCATCATGAAATTTTGGGCGAAAAAATTTTGAAAGATTTTAAGCCGTTTGAATATATCAGCAAAATAATTCGTCATCACCATATCCGATATGATGATATTGTTAATGGTGTTGTTGATCTAAAAGATGTGCCTATTGAATGTTTTTTTCTTCATCTTGCTGATAGGATTGATGTATTGCTTATAACGCACCCAGACGATGATAATATTAAGCAATATGTAACCAAAGAGATAAATAAACGATTCGGTACTGTTTTTATGCCTGAATTAAAAGAAACGTTTAACACATTAGTCGTTGATTCTGAGTTTTGGAATAAAATCGATGATTTATCTTATAATAATCTGCTATTAATGTCAGCAGAAGATGAATCCTGTGCAATTGATGATTGTGCGATTGAATCGTTTGCTGAGATGTTTGCACAAGTTGTAGATTTTAAAAGCCCGTGGACAAAGAATCATTCCAAGTCAGTTAGCGCTTTGGCGGAAAATATCGGTAAAATTTATGGACTAAGTCCTGAAAAGTGTTTTAATTTGAAAATTGCAGGATACTTACATGATATTGGCAAGATTGCTATTCCAGTAGAAATTTTGGATAAAGAAGATAAATTAGATGATAATGAATATGAAGTTATGAAAACACATGCTATGTTTTCTTCTATTATATTAACTAAAGCGTCTGTATTGGGTGAAATTGCACAATGGGCTTCTCGCCATCATGAAAAACGTGATAAGTCAGGTTATCCTTTAGGTATGGGAGGGGCTGATTTTACAACTGAAATGGATATTTTAGCTTTTGCGGATGTTTTTGCGGCACTTGATGAGAACCGTCCATACCGTTCGGCGTTGCCGAAAGAAGAAATTATTGATGTTTTGAGGAAATTATCTCCAAATAAATTGGATAAAGCTGTTTTTGATGTTATTGAGGATAATTTTGATTACTTATATGAGATTAATACAAAAGTAATCAAGCAGTGCGAAAATGAAATGCGAATTTCCTACTAAATAAAATGAAGTCTTAATAGTTTTTAAATTTTGTAGCTTAAATACTACACACAAAGTGTGTTTCTATAACGCGAACCTTATTTATAGGTTGGCGTTATTTTTATTGGTGCTTTTCTGGTATATTTTACTGAACTTTTTAATATAAACATTTTACATCAAGATAATTAGAATCATTGATGAACTTATCATTCGGTTTTTCTTCTGTAACAAAAACATCGATATCTTCAAACTTGCAAAAGCTGAGCGATGCACATGTATCGATTTTTGTTGAATCGGCTAATAAAATAACTTCACTACTTTTTTTAATAACAGCTCGTTTTATCTCCGATTCATGAAAAGCGTTATTTGTTGCACCGTCATGTATACTTACGGCGGTTGTTCCCATAAATGCTTTGTCGATCTTATAGTTGTTAAGGGCATTTATTGTAGGGATGCCTATAAAAGAATTTGTAGAGTATGAAAGTAATCCGCCAAGTGAAATGATATTTAGTTTTGGATATTTTGTTGCTTCATTGAATATATCAAGGCTATTGCTGATAATGGTGATTTTCATTTCTGGAGTAATATATTTTAGAAGTGGAACTGTTGTTGTACCTGAATCAATATAGATTGTACTGCAATTGTTTAGTAAAGAAGAAGCGAGTTTACAAATAGTTTCTTTAGCTTGTTTATTGGAAACACTTCTTGTGCTAAGCGGTACAATATCAGAACCGTCAGTTAAAACTATACCACCATATACTTTAGTGATAAATTTTTCCTTTTCCAATGCTTCGATATCTCGCCTTATCGTATTAAGTGATACATCAAACAACTTACAAAGATCAGTAAGCGATGCTGATTTGTTTTCAATCATATGCTTTTTTATGGCACTTATTCTTTGAACTCTCATAGTTTTTATCCTTAATATTTAACTTATTATCAATACTTTATCAAAAAAAACTCATTTTGTACAGAATAAATGTAAAAAAAGATTGCAATATCATCAAAACAGTGTTAGAATCTACTCAAAAGATACCCAAAAGTATATAAAACATTGCAACACACTAGGAGGAAAGATTAATAATGCAACCAGATAAGAAGAAAAACTTAGAAAAATTTGCAGCTGAAATTAGAATCGAGACATTAGAAGAACTCAAGAATTTAGGTTTTGGACATGTAGGTGGTGCTATGAGTATTGCTGACACAATTGCTGTTTTATATGGCGATGTGATGAACTATGATGCTAAAAATCCTAAATGGGAAGATCGTGATTGGCTTGTTTGTTCTAAAGGACATGCTGGTCCAACTCTTTATGCAACATTAGCGATGAAAGGATTTTTTGATAAATCTGAGCTACTTACATTGAATCAAGGTGGAACAAACTTACCTAGCCACTGTGATAGAAACAAAACAATCGGTATTGATATTACAACTGGATCACTTGGTCAAGGAATAAGCAATGCAATCGGTGTTGCTCTTGGAAATAGACTTAGCGAAAAGAAAAGCTATACATATTTGATCATAGGCGATGGTGAGCTAAACGAAGGTCAAGTATGGGAAGGTGCAATGTTTGCAAATCACTTTAAGCTAGATAATCTAATCTGCTTTGTGGATGATAATGGACAGCAACTTGACGGATATACAAAAGATATTATGGAGCTTGGTAATATAGCTTCTAAGTTTGAATCTTTCGGATGGGATGCGCAGACTATTGATGGTCATGATGTTGGAGCTATCGGCGATGCAGTTGATGCGGCAAAAGCTGTTAAAGGCAAGCCTAGCGTTATTGTTTTGAAAACGCAAAAAGGTAAAGGATGTACATACGCTGAGGGAATTTTAGCTAACCATCACATTGCATTTAGTGTTGAGCAATCAGATGAAGCGATTGCAGCTGCAAAACAAAAATTAGAAAGTTTAAGCTAGAGGGGAGGAATCGAAATTATGAATATTAAATTAGCAAAAGAAAATGTAAAAGATAGCAAGATGATGAGAGCAGTGTATTGTGATACTCTGTTGGATTTAGCAGAAAAGGACGATAATATCGTGATGCTTGATGCTGACCTTATGAGCTCTATGGGGACTAAGCCGTTTCAAGCAAAATACCCAGAGAGAACTTTCAACTGTGGAGTAGCGGAAGCGAACATGGTTGGAATCGCTTGTGGACTTTCTGCAACAGGAAAGGTTCCATATGCACACAGCTTTGGTCCATTTGCATCTAGAAGATGTTTTGATCAAATTTTCCTTTCGGCAGGATATGCAAAATCTAACGTTAGAATTATTGGATCAGATCCTGGAATCACTGCTGCATATAATGGTGGAACTCATATGCCTTTTGAAGATATGGGTATCTTGCGTACTGTTCCAGATATCACAATTTTAGAGCCGACTGATGGCGTTATGCTCGAAGATATGGTTAGACAAACTAGCAAATTGCACGGCGTTTTCTATATAAGACTACTTAGAAAAGAGCCTGTTAGGATTTATGAAGAGGGAAGCACTTTTGATATTGGAAAAGGAATCACACTTAAAGAAGGAACTGACGTTACACTTATCGCTAGTGGATTTTTAGTAAGTGAAACTTTAAAAGCAGCTCAAATGCTTGAGAGCGAAGGCGTTTCAACTAGAGTTGTTAATATCTTTACATGGAAGCCAATCGATAAAGAGCTTATATCTAAATGTGCAAAAGAGACTGGTGCAATTGTAACGGTAGAAAACCATAATGTTATAAACGGACTTGGATCAGCAGTTGCAGAAGTATTAGTAGAAAATGAATATGCACCACTTAGCCGAATTGGGGCACAAGACAGATTCGGTCAAGTTGGTCAAGTGGATTTCTTACAAAAAGAATATAACATGACAGCTAGTGATATCGTGGCAAGTGCTAAAAAAGTAATGGCACGTAAATAAACAATTAATTAAGGAGATTTAAAAATGAGTAAAATTAAAGTTGGTGTAGCTGGATACGGAGTTATTGGACAAAGGTTAGCAGATGGAATTGCGCTTCAAGAAGATATGGAATTAGTAGGTGTTGCAGATTTAAAACCTACGATTTCAGTTAAAGCGCTTCAATATAAAGGTATGCCTTATGATATGTACAATGTAAACCCTTCTGACACTTCGATGGCAGATGTGGGGATTCCTATTGCTGGAACTTTTGAAGAGTTGGTTCAAAAAGTAGATGTTATGCTTGATAGTTCTCCAGGCGGCGTTGGAATGATGAACAAGAAAATCTATGAAAAATATAATACAAAAGCTATCTTCCAAGGTGGAGAGAAAAACGAAATTGCTGATTGTTTCTTTCACGGTTATGCAAACTATGAAAAAGGGCTTGGACAAGACTTTTTAAAGCTTACTTCATGTAATACTACTGGTCTTATAAGAGTGATAGATATGATGGATAGAGCTGTTGGGGTTGAAAAGACTGCGATCACGATTATCAGAAGAGTTGCTGATCCTGGCGATTATCATAGAGGTCTTACAAATGCGCTTCAAATGGACAAAGCTCCAAACCATCAAGCGGTTGATCTTATGACAATTATGCCACACGTTAAAGCTACTGGGATTTTGGTACACACACCAGTAACACACGGGCATATTATCACATGTGTTGTAACTCCAAAGACTAAGCTTACTAAGCAAGACGTAATCAAGATGGCACAGGAACATCCAAGAATTATGCCTGTAACAATCGATCAAGGTTTCCAAGGAAACGCTTCATTCTTTAGATGGGGAAGAGATATTGGAAATCCACGTGGAGATATGTATGAAGTTGGTTTGTGGGAGGATTCTATCGTTGAGTCTGGTGATGATATCATGTTTGCAATCAACATTCCTCAAGAATCTGTTGTTATTCCAGAAAACATCGATGGCATAAGAGCTCTTATGAATATGCAAAAAACAAGAGAAGAAGGAACTGCTGCAACTAATAAATACCTTGGAATGAAATAAATAAAAGTTTTGTTGTCATGGGCAGTTTTTCCTCCTCCTAAATTGCTTAAAGAGGTTTGCTGCCCAAAATTTATCAATAAATTTTAGAGGTGAAGTATGAAGTTTGGAATTAATACGATTGATGATTTTGATGTAAATGGAAAAACCGTACTGCTTAGAGTAGACATCAATCAGCCTGTTGATAAGGTTAATAAAAAACTAAAGGATATAACTAGGATAAAAGGATGTGCACCTACAATTAAAGAGCTTTCAGATAAAGGTGCAAAAGTTGTAGTTATGGCTCATCAAGGTAGTGATATTGAATATCAAAACTATTATAATCTATCATTGCATGCTGATGTTATAAGCGAGCTTATCGGCAAGGATGTTGAGTTTGTGGAGGACGTTTGTGGTCCTTACGCTCAAGATAAAATAAAGAAAATGACTGATGGTCAGATTTTATTGCTAGACAATGTAAGATTTATGGCTGAAGAGATGACGCTGTTTGAAACGAAACTTAATTTAACACCAGAGCAGATGGTGCAGACGCAAGTTGTTCAAAAGTTAGCACCACTTGGTGATCTATTTGTTGTGGATGCTTTTGCAGCAGCACATCGTGCACAACCTACGCTTATGGGTTTTTCATATGTGATGCCGTGTGCGATGGGCAGACTTTTTGAAAAAGAATATAGTATTTTAGCTGAGGTTTTAGAGCGACCAAAGAAACCACTTGTTTTCCTATTGGGTGGAGCAAAAATTGCCGATGCTTTTCAGATGATGGATAAGGTTTTGGGCGAAGGAATTGCTGATAAGATTTTAGCTGGTGGATTGGTTGGGCAAGTTATGCTGACGGCCGCTGGTGTTGATATTGGTAAACCATCTCTTGACTTTATAATGAGCAAGAATCTTGGAGAGTTTATCGAGAAATCTAAAGAAGTTTTAGCCGTATATGGCGATAAAATCGTCTTGCCTGTTGATTTAGCTTATATTGATGGATCGAGAAAAGAGATAGATGTTGCTGAGTTGCCGATAGAGAAAGATCTTCTTGATATTGGGGCAAAAACAGTAGAATTATTTACAAAAGAGATTAATACAGCCAAAACGGTATTTGTAAACGGACCAGTTGGCGTTTTTGAAATGCAAGAGACAGAGTTTGGAACAAAAGCTCTTTGGAGTGCACTTGCAAACTCACCTGCGTTTACTGTTCTTGGCGGTGGAGATAGTGTTGCAGCAACAAATAAGTACGACTTAGCGGATGATATGGGCTATGTCTGTACTGGCGGTGGAGCACTTGTTAGATTTTTATCTGGCGAAGAGCTTCCTATTGTTATGGCTTTAAAATTTGGAACTAAGGAGTTTAAATAGAATGGATTATAGAAAAGTTAGTTTAGAAAAACACTATAAATGGAAGGGTAAAATTGAGGTTATTTCAACCGTTCAAGCAAAAGATAAAGATTCTTTATCGCTTGCTTATACACCTGGGGTAGCTGAGCCATGCCTTGAGATTGAAAAAGATGTTAATAAGTCCTATGACCTTACAAGACGATGGAATATGGTTACTGTTGTTACTGATGGTAGTGCAGTTTTGGGTCTTGGTAATATTGGACCAGAAGCTGGAATGCCAGTTATGGAAGGAAAATGCGTACTTTTTAAAGAATTCGGTGATGTTGATGCTTTTCCATTATGCATAAAGTCACAGGACGTTGATACTATTGTTGAAACGGTTTATCAGATTTCTGGTAGTTTTGGTGGTATCAACCTAGAAGATATAGCGGCTCCAAGATGTTTTGAGATTGAAGAAAAGCTAAAGAAATTATGTGATATTCCAATCTTCCACGATGATCAACACGGAACAGCGATAGTTACTGCTGCGGCTATGATCAATGCGATGAAACTCACAGGCAGAAAGCTTGAAGAGCAAGAGGTTGTAATCGCTGGTGCTGGTGCGGCTGGAGTTGCTTGTACAAAGCTTCTTATGAGTATGGGACTTAGAAACGTTATCCTTTGCGATAGTAAAGGTGCGATTTATGAGGGAAGACCTGAAGGCATGAATCCATTTAAAGAGGAGATGGCGAAGGTTTCTAATAGAGAGATGAAAAAAGGAAGTTTGGCTGATGTTATTGAAGGGTCAGATGTATTTATCGGTGTTTCTGCGCCTGGAATCGTTACTGAAGATATGGTTAGAACTATGAACGATGATCCTATTATATTTGCAATGAGCAATCCAACACCTGAGATTATGCCTGATTTAGCGATCAAAGCTGGTGCGAGTGTTGTTGGAACTGGTAGATCTGATTTTGATAATCAAATCAATAATGTTCTAGCATTCCCTGGAATTTTTAGAGGGGTATTTGATGTTAGAGCTTCTGATATAAACGAAGAGATGAAGATTGCGGCCGCCTATGCGCTTGCAAATATTATCCCTGATAATGAACTAAAGCCTGAGTATGTTATTCCAAAGGCTTTTGATGAACGTGTAAAAGACGCAGTTGCTGAAGCTGTAAAAAAAGCGGCATATGAAACTGGTGTTGCAAGGATATAGTCCTCTTAATTAATTACCGGAGAAAGGGCGAAAATTGTTCGCCCTTTTTTCAAACACGGAGAAAAGTTTGAAACTTTACACTTTATGAATTTAGTGACTAAAAGATATTAAGGTTACATTTTGATTTGTAACTAGTTAATTGAAAGGAATGGTCATAGTTATGAATATTAGTTTAGGATATGGCAAGGAAAAAGCACAGGTTGAGATTTTAGATAAGAATATACAGTCGATTTTAAAGCCAAATGATATTGAGATTACATCAAAAGGCGTGGATGAAGTGAGGAAGGCTTTACTAAACCCGATCGGTTCAAAACCTGTGGATAAGATAGTAAAGAGTGGTGAAAAGGTTGTAATTATCACTAGTGATATCACAAGACCTATGCCATCAAAAATCGTGATACCAATTTTACTTGAAGAGTTATATAAGGTTGGTGTTAAGGATGAAGATATAACTATCGTTTTTGCACTAGGTAATCACAGACCGCATACAAGAGAAGAGATGGAGTATTTGGTTGGGGTAGATATCATGGATAAAATCTTATGTGTTGATTCTGACCAGAGTGATATTATAGATTTAGGTGCAACAAAATATGGAACGCATGTTGAAGTTTTTAGACCAGTAGCCGAGGCTGATAGAGTAATATGTCTAGGCAATATCGAGTATCATTATTTTGCAGGATATTCTGGTGGGGCAAAGGCGATTATGCCTGGTGTTTCAACGGCAAGTGCTATTCAATCAAACCACAAGAGAATGGTTGAAGATACGTCGATAACTGGCAAGATTGATGGAAATAACGTAAGGCTTGATATAGAAGAATCGATTAAATTGCAAAAAATCGATTTTATATTGAATGTTGTTTTGGATGAAAAAAAAGAAATTGTAAAGGCTGTTGCTGGAGGTTATATCCAAGCACATAGAGCCGGATGTGATTTTTTAGATAAAATATATAGATGTCCGATTGAGAAACGAGCTGATATTGTTATAGTTTCTGCTGGTGGATATCCTAAAGATATAAACTTATATCAGGCTCAAAAAGCTCTTGATAATAGTAAGCACGCTGTGAAAGATGGTGGTATAATCATCTTAGTTGCGGCATGCATAGAAGGGCTTGGAGAAGAAGTCTTTGAGCGTTGGATGAAAGAGGCAACATGTCCACATAGCATGGTTAAAAAGATTCAGCGCGAGTTTGAGCTTGGTGGACATAAGGCGGCATCTATTGGTATGATACAAGAGAAAACAAAGATTTTTTTGGTTTCGATGATGGAAAAAGAGTTTGTTGAATCCATGTTCTTTACTTATTTTAATGATGTAAATGAAGCTGTATCGCAAGCGATGGATGAGCAAGGTAGTGATGCAAGTGTTATAGTAATGCCTTATGGTGGAAGTACGCTACCTTCTTTGGATTGAAAAATAATTGTATAGAGGAGATAAATATGGAAAAAGAAAATAAAAGTACATTATCGTTTAATGCTAACGGTAAAGCACTTAAAGCCTCCAATGGCTTAACGATAATGGAAGCGTTGCTTGCAAATGATATTGATATACCGCATTTATGTTACGATTCAAGATTGGCAGATCCTAATAGATCATGCGGTCTTTGTATAGTTAAACTTGAAAAAGAGGGTAATATAGTTAGATCGTGTAATGTGCCACTACGTGAGGGGATGGATATTACAACAAATAGCTTAGAGCTTGATGGCTTTAGAAAAGTGCGTATGGAGCAACTTTTAGCTGATCATAATGCGGATTGTGATCCACCGTGTAAGCAGACTTGTCCTGCTGAGATCGATATTCAAGCATATTTAAAGCAAGTGGCTCAAGGGAATTTTTCAGCAGCACTTAGAATTATCAAAGAGAGAAACCCATTCCCAATGACATGTGGTAGAGTTTGTCCACATCCATGTGAAGAAAAATGTAGACGTAATCTAACGGATGACGCTGTTGCTATTAATAACGTTAAACGCTTTGTTGCAGATTTGGATGCTGATGGTGAAGGTTGGATTCCTGAGAAAAAAGCGGATACTGGCAATAGGATTGCGGTAATCGGTGCTGGTCCTTCTGGACTTTCAGCCGCCTATTACAGTGCACTTAATGGGCACAAAGTTACTGTTTTTGAGCGCCAACCAAAAGCTGGTGGGATGATGAGATATGGGATTCCTGATTATCGCTTACCACAGGAAGATTTGGATAAAGAGATTAGTTTAATTGAAAAAGCTGGAGTTTCGATTGTAACTGGCAAAAGCTTAGGTACTAATATGACTCTTGAAAACTTACAGCGTGACTTTGATGCTGTATACATGGCGGTTGGTTCATGGCAAGCGAGTTCTATGCGTGTTGAGGGTGAACAACTTCCAGGGATTTGGAAAGGTATTGAATATTTAGAGCAGATTGCAAAAGGTAAAAAGCTGGATTTGGGTGATAATGTTGTTGTAGTCGGTGGCGGAAACACTGCCGTTGATTGTGCAAGAACTGCACTTCGCCGTGGTGCGAAAAAAGTTACTATTCTTTATAGAAGAACAAAGGATCAGATGCCTGCTGAAGTCTATGAGATTGAAGAAGCGATACATGAGGGCATTGAGATGTCATTCTTGGCGGCACCTGTTGGGTTTGAATCCGATGAAAAAGGAATCGTTAGTGGAATAAAATGTGTAAAAATGGAGCTAGGCGAGCCTGATAGATCTGGAAGAAGACGCCCTGTTGTGGTTGAGGGAAGTGATTATATACTTGAAGCATCTGCGGTTATTGGTGCAATTGGTCAAAAGACCAATACATCTTATCTTTGGAATGATTTGCCACTTACTCTGAATCAATGGGGTGATGTTGAGATAAATGGAAGGACAATGGAAACTTCAGTTAGCAAGATTTTTGCTGGTGGAGATTGCGTTACTGGTCCTGCAACTGTTGTTCAAGCGGTCGGTCAAGGACGAAAAGCAGCAGAGGCAATGGATGAATTTTTAAACAAAGGGTATGTGAATGAGTTTAAAGATGATTATTCATCTAGCAGAGGAAGCTTTGAGGATTTGCCGAGATATGAGTTTAGCATATTGCCAAAATTGTCAAGAGTTAAGCCATCGTCTATTGATGTAGATAAGGCTATATCTTCATTTGATGAAGTTGAAAAAACGATCACTGCTCAAGAGGCGGTTGATGAAGCGAAGAGATGCTTGGAATGTGGCTGTAATTCTAGATCTGATTGTCAATTAAGATGTGAAGCTTCACAGCTTGGTGTTAGTCAACAAAGAGAATTGCAGATGGGAAGAATTTATCCAATGGCGGATGACCACCCATTCATTATGCGTGATACTAATAAGTGTATTTCATGCGGAAGATGTGTATCTGCATGTAATGAGATTGAAGGACCTGGAGTTCTTGGTTTTTATATGAAACAAGGAAAGCTGTGTGTGGGAACAAAATCTGGCTTGCCTTTATCAGAAACTGATTGTGTTTCGTGTGGACAATGTGTTACTGCTTGCCCATGTGGTGCGCTTGATTATAGAAGAGAAAGCGGCAAGGTTTTTGGTGCAATCAATGATAACAAGAAAACTGTTGTTGGATTTGTCGCACCTGCGGTTAGATCACTTATATGTGATCATTATGATTTGCCATATGATGAAGTAACACCATTTATGGCAGGAATGTTAAAGGCTCTTGGATTTGATAGAATCTTTGACTTCACTTTTGCGGCAGACCTTACGATTATGGAAGAAACTACTGAGTTTTTGGGTCGTGTTGGTGAGGGAAGATTACCATTGTTTACATCATGTTGCCCTGGTTGGGTAAACTTTGTGGAAAAGCGATATCCAAAGCTAATACCATATCTTTCAACATGTAAATCACCACAACAGATGATGGGGGCTACGGTTAAAAATCATCTACCATTGTGGATGAATGACCAAGAGGAGATTAAGGAAAAGGTTGAAAGCAAAGATTTGTTTGTTGTTTCAATCGTTCCGTGTATGGCAAAAAAATCTGAGGCGGCAAGAGACGAGTTTGAAGCGGATGGTATCAGAGATGTTGATGCAGTTTTAACATCATCTGAGCTTATTGAGATGATGGACGAGTTAAGAATTGCTAAATCAGCGATTGTTTCTGATAGTTTTGATGGACCTTATGAAAAAGTGTCTGGTGCTGGAATATTATTTGGCGCTTCTGGTGGAGTTGCTGAAGCGGCACTTAGAATGGCAGTAGCAAAAGTAGGTGAAGGTGAAGTTAAGAAGATGCTTGATTTTGAGGACGTTCGTGGACTTGAAGGAGTCAAGACTTCAAAGCTTAAACTTGGTGGAAAAGACATGAAAGTTGCGGTTGTTTCGGGACTTAAATATGTCGAACCTATTGTTAAGCAAGTTATTGAAACTGGAAAGTCTGAGTTTGATTTAATCGAAGTTATGGCATGTCCTGGTGGATGCATTTCTGGTGCTGGTCATCCTGTGCCTGAAACTAAGACAGTTCTAAAAGAACGACAGAATGTTTTAATGGCTTTAGATGAAGCAAGCAAAGTTAGAAGGAGCGAGCAAAACCCAGATCTTTTGGCATTGTATGATGATTTTTATGGCGAGGCTAACTCGAATAGAGCGCATAAATATCTGCATACGAGCTATGTGAATCAAGCAAAAATGGGTGATTATAAAGCTGGAAGTCAAGATAAATCAACATGGAAGACTCATGAGATTCAAATTTGCATGGATGAAAAGTGTTCATCAAAAGGATCATATGATTTGCTTGATAAAATTAAAACAGCTATTTCGAGTCAACAACTCGATAGATTCTTTGATGTTAACCCTGGATTATATACAGGACACTCTTATCCTGATGAAATTTTTGTTGCAGTTGATGGAAGAAGGGTTTCTAAAGAGGAACTTGAGAATTTAGATGAGTGGTTGCTTGGATTAGTGTAATAGATTGTTTTTGAATCATACGACAAATAGTTAAATAAAAGAAATTTCTAAATAGCCTGCGCAATTATATAATAATAAATTGCGTGGGCTATTATTTTGCCTTATAATAAGACTTGTAATGCTTTTGTTAAAGCGATTGCAAATTAGATGTCGGTATGATTTGACAAAGGCTGATCTTTTATGGAAAACTATAAATATTAGTAAGATATAACAGCTATAAATTAATGAATGAAACTAGCTCTTTATGACTTAACATGGAGTAAATAAATATGTTAGAAAAACTGAAACAGGAAGTATGTGAGGCGAATATTGCACTCGTTAAGACTGGACTTGTTTTGCTTTCATGGGGTAATGTAAGTGGCTTTGATTGCGAAACAAAGTGTGTGGTAATTAAACCAAGTGGTTTGTCCTATGATGAAATAAAACCAGAAGATATGGTTGTTGTAGATTTAGATGGCAACGTTATTGAAGGGGATTTAAATCCATCTTCAGATACTCCAACGCACGTTGAAATATATAAGTCTTTTAATGGCGTAAAGGCTGTAGTGCACACACATTCGAAATGGGCAACGGCATATGCACAGGCGAATGTGGATATCCCATGTCTTGGAACCACTCATGCTGATCATTTTTATGGAGATATTCCTTGTACTAGAAGAATGAGTGATGAAGAAATAAACGGTGAATATGAAAAGGAAACAGGAAGAGTTATAGTCGAAGAGTTTAACAAGCGCAAGTTGAATCCACTTGATATTCCTGCAATTGTGGTTGCAAACCATGGACCGTTTTCTTGGGGGGAATCGCTAAAAAATGCAGTTGAAAACAGTGTTGTTATGGAATATGCAGCACAGATGGAATATATTTCGAAGAATTTGAATTCAAGTACGGATATGCAACAAACGCTAATCGATAAACATTATCTTAGAAAGCATGGAAAAAACGCATATTATGGTCAAAAGAAACTTTAAATTATTGATTTTATAGGAGGAAGTAATGGGTGTTAATGTGGAAAAAGCAAGGATTGCAGTTGCAAATGGAAAAGCTGTTTTAGGGATTGAGTTTGGATCAACCAGAATCAAAGCTGTTTTAATTGATGGGGATAATAAACCCATTGCTTCTGGTGGATATGGATGGAAAAACAATCTAGTCGATAATATTTGGACTTATAGCTTAGACGATGTTTGGATTGGTCTTAAAGCGGCATATCAAGATTTAGCGAACAATGTTTTAAGAGAATTTGGCGTTTCAATTGAAGCTGTTAGTGCAATTGGAATCAGTGGTATGATGCATGGTTATATGGCATTTGACAAAGATGAAAACCTGCTAGTACCATTCCGAACTTGGAGAAATAATATTACCGAAGAGGCATCGAAAGAGTTGACAGAACTTTTTAACTATCCAATCCCACAAAGATGGAGTGTTGCTCATTTATATCAATGTGTTTTGAATGGGGATGAACATGTAAAAGATGTTGCTTTTATTACGACTTTGGCTGGATATGTTCACTGGAAATTGACAGGGCAAAAAGTGTTGGGATGTGGGGAAGCTTCTGGGATGTTTCCGATTGATATCAAGACAAAAGACTATAATGCACGTATGATAAAGCAGTTTGATGAAAAGACGAGAGATAAGAACTTTGATTGGAATATTAAAAATATATTGCCGAAAGTTTTGGATGCAGGGCAAAGTGCAGGTCAATTATCGCAAGAAGGAGTAAAACTTTTAGATAATACTGGCGCATTAAAAACAGGTATTGATATGTGTCCGCCTGAAGGCGATGCGGGTACGGGGATGGTTGCAACAAACAGCATATCAGCTCGGATGGGCAATGTTTCTGCTGGAACTTCTGTGTTTGCATGTGTAGTTTTGGAAGATGATTTATCCAATGCGTATGCCGAGATTGATCAAGTGACAACGCCAGATGGAAAATTGGTGGCGATGGCACATTCTAATAATTGCACATCGGATTTGAATGCGTGGGTGGATATATTTGAGGAGTCTACAAAGGCTTTGGGGTTTGAGTGTGATAAGAATAAATTGTATGAGGTACTGTATAATAAAGCACTTGAAGGCGATGCTGATTGTGGTGGATTACTCTCTTATGCATATGTTTCAGGAGAACATATGACGCATTTTGAAGAGGGATGTCCTTTGTTTGTAAGGTCATCTAAAAGTAAATTTAACCTTGCTAATTTTATGAGAGTTCATCTATTTACAGCACTAGGTGCGATGAGAATTGGCTTGAATATTCTGTTTGAAAAGGAAAATGTGCAAGTTGATGAGATTCTTGGACATGGTGGATTGTTTAAGACCGAAGGTGTTGGTCAAAAGGTTATGGCTGCTGCAACTAATGCACCAGTTACGGTTATGCAAACTGCTGGAGAAGGTGGGGCATGGGGAATTGGATTGCTTGCTTCTTATATGATAAACAAAAATGATGGTGAAAGTCTTGATGATTTCTTAAAACAAAAAGTGTTTTGTGATGAAAAAAGAATGACGATTAATCCAGATCCAAATGATGTAGATGGATACAATGAGTTTATGAAATTATACAAGAGTGGACTTAATATTGAGCGTGCTGCGGTTGAGTGTTTAGTATAAAAATGACACACTTGAGTGACTAAAAAACAAAAGATACTCATGTTGATTGAGTTCTTAGATGAAAATTATACTTTGAATTATATTTGGTTTTAAAGGGCATATGCAATAATGAAATTAAATAATAGGCAAGCGATGCTGAAAAATAGCATTGCTTGTTTTTTTATATATTTACATGAAAAATGCGGATATAAGTGGGGTTATAGCGAATTTATCAGTGATATGGACAGCATGATTTATAACTGAATTTAATAAAATGAAAGTATACAGGATATTTTGTTAAAATAAACATTTAAAGTAAAATAAAAAATAATTATCATTTGTTCATAAAAAAACTCTTTACAAATGAAATTGTTGGTGCTATAATTCTCACATAGTAAGAACGTTCTTACTGAATTCTCACCAATATATACATAAATTTTTTATGAAAATATATGTATATATTGGCTAGATAAAACATTCAGAAATTAAGACTTGAGGAATTGATATGCCGACAATAAACGATGTGGAAAAAAAATCTGGAGTTTCAAGATCGACGATTTCAAGATACCTTAATGGGAAGCCAGTGACAGAAGAAAATAGGGAAAAAATCGAGCGTGCAATTAATGCTTTATCTTATGTACGCAATCCGATGGCGAGTGGACTTAAAACGAGAAAAACGCATACCGTAGGGTTTGTAATGCCTGATATCACTGATCCATTCTTTCCACCGATTGTAAAGGCGTTTCAAAAACACATGCGTGAAAATGGATATCAAACGATTTTAAATAGTTATGGGAATGATGTTGAAACTGAAATAGATCAAGTAAAAACTTTAGCAAATAAACGTGTGGATGGTTTGGTTATAGCATCTGGAAGCAAGTCTGGTGAGCACATTAGACAATGTCTTGATAAAGGAATTCCTGTGGTGCTACTTGATAGATTGATAAAAGATCTTGTGTGCGACAGCGTGAGTGTTGATAATTATAGTGCTACATATGACGCAGTGTCATTGGCGATTAGAAAAGGGCATCGCAAAATTGCATATATTAGAGGTCCAGAAATATATACGGATATAGAGCGTTTTAACGGATTTAAAGATGCAATGACAAAAAATAATGTTGAAGTTTTAGATAAATATGTTGTTAAAGCTGAGATTATTGAAAATGATGCAGCAAGACAACTGATGAGATTGATGAACAAACAGAACCCACCGACGCTGATCTTTTGCTCGAACATATATCTTGCGGCTGGTGCATTGGAAGCGAAACTTGAATATGGACTAGATATTCCAAATGAAGTGTCGATTATGACCTTTGATAGACTATCTGCTTTTCCATATTATGGATTTATAAAAAGTCTTTTGCCTGATTTTACAGGAATATATCAGCCACTCAAAGAGATTGGAATTAAAACGGCTGAAACGCTAGTGCAAAGGATAAACATGGGAATGGATGATTATGAGCCGATTAATACGGTGCTTAAAACAAGCTTTATCATGACGGATTCTGTTGCGAATATAGATTAATATTTTAAAGGGATAACCTTTAATAATTATAATATAGGAGGAAATGAAAATGAAAAGAACACTTGGATTAGTATTAGCTCTAATGATGGTAGTTGGTATGTTTGCTGGATGCGCAGCACCTGCAGAGGTGGAAACTCCTGCTGAAAAACCAGCAGAAAAAGAAGTTGAAGCACCAGCTGAAGTAGAAGAAGCTGCTGAGGAAATGATCGAAATAGCTTTACTTGTTAAAGGAACTGACTCTGGTTTCTGGCAAAAAGTTATTACTGGTGGTGAAGCTTTTGGTGGTGATAATGCTAACGTTAACGTTACTATTTATGGTCCTGCTTCTGAAGCTGACATCGATGAGTCAATCAATATTCTTGAAAATGTAATCACTAGTGGTCCTGATGCAATCGTTATTGCTTCTAACGCTGGCGAAGGTGCTGTTCCTGCAATTGAAGATGCTGCGGCTCAAGGAATTCCAGTTATCACAGTTGATACAAAGATTCCAACAGATGCTGTTACTTCTCACCTTGCAACAGATAACGTTCTTGGTGGCGCATTAGCTGCTGAAGCTATGGTTAAAGAACTTGAAGCTGCTGGTATTGCACTAGAAGGTAAAGTTGCTACTGTTGCTGCTGTTGCTGGTGTTGATACAATTATCGACAGAGATGGTGGATTCGCTAATAAATTAGCTGAACTTGCACCAAATATCGAAATTTTAGAGCCAGTTTATGTTGATAATGAAATTGAAAAAGCATTATCAGAAACTGAGAATATTATCACAAGAGATGGCGATACACTAATCGGTATCTATGCTGATAACAACCATACTGGTGACGGTGTTGGTAGAGCAGTTAAACAAGCAGGTCTTGCTGATTCTGTTATCGTTGTTGCATATGATGATGACCAAGAGCAAATTGACTTCCTTGAAGAAGGCGTAATCAAAACTTTGATTATTCAAAACAACTATAATATGGGATATTCAGGATGTGAATATGCTGTTAAAGCTATTAATGGAGAAGACATTCCTTCATTCGTAGACACAGGCGTTAAAGTTACAACTGCTGCTGATTTACCATTAGAGTAATCGGTTGGTTGCTAGAATACCCGAGCCTTTTGGCTTGGGTACTCTAACTATAACCTTTAGACTCCACTAAAAGCTAAAGGTAACGTCTTTATTATAAGAAAGATTATGGTAAAAGCAAGAAAGGCTTAAGGGAGGAACAATTGATGGTGAAACATGGCGAAGAATTTGTCCGCATGGATAAAATTTGCAAGACGTTTCCTGGTGTAAAAGCACTTCAGGACGTTAGCATCGGGTTTAATACAGGGCAAGTACATGCGGTTGTTGGAGAAAACGGTGCAGGAAAATCTACTCTTATCAAAATACTTATGGGTGTTTTTCAAAAAACAAGCGGTTCAATATATATAGAAGGAAAGAAAGTAAATATTCATGATCCGATTATTTCAAGAGAATTAGGACTTAGTGCGGTTTATCAAGATGTTACTATTGCAGCTCATCTTTCCGTTGCTGAAAACTTCTTTTTAGGGATGATTCCTAAAACTAAACTTGGAATCGTTAGATGGAAGTATATGTATGAAACTGCTCAAAAGTCACTTGATGATTTGAATATTAAAGTTGATGCGAGTGCTTTAGTGAAAGACTTATCAGTAGCACAGCAAGAGATGGTTGTTATAGCAAAGAAATATTTTGATAAAAGCAAATTGATTATATTCGATGAACCTACTGCACTTTTAGCAAACGAAGAGGTTGAAGAGTTATTCGACATTATTCGTCAACTAAAAAGTGAAGGTGCGGCTATCGTTTATATTTCGCATCGTATGGAAGAAATATTTGAAATATGTGATGTTGTTACTGTTTTAAAAGATGGACAATGTATCGATACTATGAATGTATCTGATACGAATGAAGATGATTTAGTTGCTAAAATGGTAGGAAGAAAAATCGAAGATATGTATTCGATTAAACATTTTGAACCAGGACAAAGTGCACTAGAAGTTAAAAACATTACGAAAGCTGGAAATTTTGAGAATATCAGTTTTGATCTTTGCAAAGGTGAAGTTTTAGGTTTGTTTGGACTTGTAGGATCAGGAAGAACCGAGATTGTTCGTGCTATTTTTGGCGCAGATAAATTTGATTCAGGTGAAATCTTAGTTGATGGAGAAAAAATTACGATAAAGAGTCCAAAAGATGCGATTGGGCATGGAATTGGACTTTTGCCAGAAGATAGAAAAACTCAAGGGCTTACCCCTGAAACTTCTATTAGAGAGAATATTAACCTTGCATCATATGGTGAAATATCAAAAGCTGGAATCATAAATATGCAATCAGAAAAGAAAAATGCGATTGATTATGTTAAAAAATTGCGTGTTGTTACTCCTGGCATTTATCAAAAAGTTATTAATCTTAGTGGTGGTAACCAGCAAAAAGTAGTTATTGGAAAATGGCTGTGTAAAGATAGTAATATTTTTATTTTTGATGAGCCGACGGTTGGTATTGATGTTGGAGCTAAATCGGAAATATATAAACTGTTAGAAGAGCTACTTGAAGCTGGAAATGCGGTTATCATGATATCGTCGTACTTACCTGAAATTATGGGTATTGCTGATAGAATTATGGTTATTAGTGAAGGTAAGAACACAGGCGTAATTAATAGAGAAGAATATAACGATGAAAAGCTGTTAAAAATGGCTTCGGGTTTAGAATAGCGATTTGATATAGTTGGAGGAAAAGGAAAATGAATAGGAAAAAAGAAAATATTTTTAAGCGTTTTAATCAGGTGGCAGAAAGCAATTTGATTATCATATTGGTAGTATTGGTATTAACGATGTTCTTATTAGAGTCAAAGTTTTTATCTTTAAATAATATTACAAACTTATTGAGACAAACTGCGATTATTGGTGTTATGGCTGTTGGTATGACTTTTGTTATTATCTCAGGCGGTATTGATTTATCAGTTGGTTCGGTGCTTGCATTTGCTAGTATCTTAGCATCTCAATTGATGGTTGCAGGTTTCCCTGTAATAGTTGCGATAATATTGGCTATTATTGCTGGGTCAGTTGTTGGCGCATTGATGGGACTACTTATCCACAAAGGTAAAGTGCCAGCTTTTATTGCGACACTTGGTGGAATGACCATAGTCAGAGGAGCAGTTATGCTGATGTGTGGTGCTAAAAAAGTAACTGGTCTACCTGATGCAATAGGTGATTTTGCAGTAAATAAGTATTTAGGAATTCCAGCGATGGCATATGTATGGATTGCAGTTGTAATCATTGGATGGTTTGTTTCTAAGTATACTGTATTTGGAAGAAACACTTATGCAATCGGAAGTAATGAAGAATCGGCTAGATTATCTGGTATTAAGATTGGTAAAAACATCTGCGGTATATACGCGTTTTGTGGATTTACATCATCTGTTGCTGGTATATTAATGACAGCAAGATTGGGTAATGGTGTTCCAACTGCTGGAACTGGTTATGAATTAGATACAATTGCTGCGGTAGTTGTTGGTGGAGCATCACTAAGTGGTGCTGTTGGAAGTATTCTTGGAACAGTATTAGGTACGATTATCATTGCGATGATTCGAAATGGTGGAACTCTGCTTGGTATTAATCCGTTTATACTGGATATTTTAGTTGGTGTGCTGATTGTTGCAGCCGTATTAATTGACCAGTTAAGAAAGAACAAATCAAAATAATTAATAGATATTGAATAGTTTGGTCAATATTTATTGTTATAGATGTAGAACATTTGCATTTTTTCCCCTTGAATGCACCTTTAAGAGAATTCTTTTAGGTGCTTTAAGTTATCAATAGCAAAAATCCAAGGTGTGATATCACTTGGTTTGCTAAAAAAATCACTCCGAATACTACTTATTAAGCTAACAAAAATATCTAAACCATGATACAATGCATTAAATTCTTTTTTTAGAGTTACAAAGGAGATATTAATGGTTAATTTGTTTTACTCTTTGGCTATAATAATTGGAAGTTTAATTATAGGTCAAGTGGTTTATTATAAAACTAAAAAGATGGATGAAATTCAAAGTGGCAAAGTTAAGCGCACAATTTTTCTTATGCGTAATATTGCGTTTTTTGGATTGTCCCCATTTTCAACAATTAATGCATTTTGGATCGTAGATTTAAGCTCAATTTCGATTGTAGCAGTGCCGTTTATCGGATTAGGTGCACTTGTTTTTGGGTCTATTACTGCAATTTTACTGTCAAAAATCTTCAAACATAATCGAAAAGATCGTGGGGCAATGTTTTGTTGTGGATCATCTACCAATGTTGGTACAATTGGTGCATTGATATGTTATACACTGCTAGGTGAAGTGGGATTTGCGTTTAATGCGCTTTATAAACTATTAGAACAACCTTATTTGTACCTTGTAATGTACCCATCTGCAAAATTAATTTCGGGTGATAATAAATCTAAAAGCGATAAGTGGTATTTAAAGCTGATAAAAGATCCAATTATTGTGGTTTATTTTAGCAGTATTGCATTGGGTTTGATTTTTAATTTTACTGGTATTGTTCGACCAAGATTAATAAGCGAAGCTAATTCTATATTTATACCGTTGGCTTCTTTCTTGTTGATTGTTGCAATTGGTTATACTATGCACTTTAGTAAGATTACTCAGTATAAAAAAGAAGTGGTGAGTATTTCAATTCTTAAATATGCATTAACTCCTTTGATAGTTATTACAGCATCGCTCGTATTTGGTCTGGATAAAATTGGGAATGGCGTTTTGTTTAAAACGATGATCATCATGTCAGCGCTGCCAACAGGATTTAATTCACTGATTCCAACACAAATGTACAAGCTAAATACAAACTTAGCAAACTCATGTTGGATTGTTACTACAACTTTGCTTGTGGTCGTTGTGCCGATAATTTGGCTAATTATTAAATAGTATGCAAAAGAAGAATAGGGAATGGGTAATATATTGATGTGTGATTTGATGGCAAAAGTTGATATTTTACTAACACGTAGTAAAATATCCTTAAAAATAGTTGAATATATTATATTTTTATCAAAATACCCCTTTACAAGATATGAACACTATGTTAATATACGTATAGATAAACGTAGGACGTATGTCGTATTGCGTAACACGTTAGATGATTCACATAAGAGGTTTGGGATGGACGAAAGTATTAAAGGCGAAAAATTGCAACCAGTTGGTACGGTATCTGTTGTTGATCAAACAATAAGTTCTATAATTGATGCTATTTCAAATGGCACATATAAAGTTGGTCAAAAACTTCCTAATGAATATGAACTGATAAGTGAGCTACATATAAGTAGAAATTCACTTAGGGAAGCGATGAGAGTTTTATCTACACTCGGAATTGTTGAAATCAGACGCGGTGATGGTACATATGTTTGTGATCAAATCAACCCAAGCGTATTTGATAGTATGGTTTATGGTTTGGCGTTTGATGCATCTTCATCAGCAGAACTGTTTGAGCTTAGACAATCGCTTGATGAAATCATGTTAAAGCTTTCGATGGATAAAGCAGTGGATAGTGATATAGCCGAACTTGAAAGACTTGTTGAGTTGATGGAAAAAAGTTTTAAAGATGGCGATACTATAACTGCGGCAGAAGCGGACTTTAGTTTTCATATAAAAATGAGCGAGATGTGTAATAATAAACTCTTGTCTAGAATAATAAAAGGAATATACCAGTTTTATAAAAAATCAATTAAAGTTAATATAACAACAGAACAGCAATTTGCACATGCAGCAGAATATCACAGAGAACTTTTAAATGTGATCAAAAATAAAGAAAGAGACCGTGTTGAAGAGGTTGTATCAAAAAGTCTTGAATCTTGGAGGAATCATATTAAGCGGTAATATTTTTTACTATTAAAGGTAGGATGTATAATGCTGGAAGTTAATCAGAAATTATTTTCATACATAATGTATGTTTAAATTATAAGGAGGAAACAAAATGAAAAAAACTATTGTAATTTTACTAGTACTAGTAATGGCTCTATCACTGTTTGCGGGTTGTGCAAAACCTGCGGCTGTAGCGGAAGCACCTGCAAAAGAAGAGGCTAAAGCGGAAGAAAAGCCTGCTGAAAAAGCTGAAGAGCCAATGAGCAAGTATCCAGAAAGACCAATCAACCTAATCGTACCTTTCGGTGCTGGTGGTGGTACTGATGGATGGAACAGAGCAGTTGCTGCTGCACTAGTAGAAAATGGTTGGGACGTAAAAGTTTCTAATGTTACTGGTGGATCTGCTGGTTCTGTTGGAACAGCTCAAGTTTGGAACGGAAAACATGACGGTTATACACTTGCTGGAACATCTGAAACACCACTATGTATACCTGTTATGGCTGGTGACAAGCAAACTACTCCTAGCTGGGAATATTATATCGCTGGTGGTTCACCAGGAATATTATGTGTAAATAAAGATGCAGGAATCGCTGATCTTCAAGCTCTAGTTGACGCTTGTGCAGCTGGTCCTGTAAATATCGCTGGAACATCTGGCGGACTTTGGTTCTTACTTGCTTCTATGGTTGAGTATGCAACAGATATCGATCTAAAAGTTGCAACATATGATGGATCTGCTGGTGCTATCGCAGCTTGTGTATCTGGCGAGACTGCTGCTGTTGCTGCATCTGCTGGTGAAGTTGCTGAGTATGTTAAAGATGGATCACTAGTTCCTATCGCTGCTTTCCAAACTGATAGTTTTGAACATGCAGATTTTGGAACAGTTCCTGCAATCACATCAGTTATCCCAGAAGTATCATCTTACTTACCACTTAACCAATTCATCGGATTTATGATTCCAGAAGATACACCTGAAGATATTAAAGCTGAGCTTGAAAAAGCTTTCTTAGCAGCTATGGATTCACCTTCACTAATCGAATTTGCAGAGTCTAACTATGCAGTATTCTATAAGTGGGTTGGCGAAGAGGCTGATGCAAATTGTGCAAAAGCACAATCAGTTATGTCTTGGATGCTTTATGACATGGGTAAAACTGAATATTCACCAGAAGACTTCGGTATTGCAAAACCATAATAATTATTAATAACCATAATAGTTGAAAAATGGGTGTATTCGAAAAATGGATACACCCAATTTAATAAAAAACTTAAAAATGATTCATAATACATAGTATAATAAGAGTAACAAAAATGTTTTAACAATGAGGTATTTTAAGAATGGAAAAGAAAACACTCAGAAGAGCTGATCTGGTAATGAGTATAATACTGTTTCTTTTCGCAGCGTTTGTATTTATTATGTCAATGAAGCTTATGAATAGAACACTTAATTTGAAGAATGTGGATAATGCCGTTTGGTATAGATCTGCTGGTCTTATTCCAATGATCGTGAGTGTTTTACTAGCAATAAGCTCAGGCAGTTTATTTGCAAGGGCGCTCAAAGACGGCGCAAGATTCGACTTTTTTACTGGAGAAAAAATCAAGTACTTTTTCACATGTCGTGAGTTTAAAGTAGCTGGATTTGTAATCGGATGGCTCGCAATATATATATTTATACTATTGGGACCAATCGAGAATATAATTTATGAAGCATTGTATGCTATACCAAATATAAATTGGATGATTCCATATTATGTGCCGTATATCATCATGACCTTCACATACTTGTTCGTTTTTATCATGTGGTTTAGTGATAGAACAATTAAGAAAGAATGGGTGAATGGTTTTATCATTTCACTCGCAGTATCTTTAATCGTTGCATATCTTTTTGGTGATGTTGCAATGATCATCTTACCATAATAAAGGAGGGTATAAAAAATGTTAGATAATTTAGCTGTATTTTTTCAGCAGATATTTGTCATCGGCACAGACCCTCTGTTGATGCTCGTTTTATTCGGAGCAACAGCATTAGGGGTAATAATGGGTGCATTGCCAGGGCTTACAGCAACAATGGGAATTGCGCTACTTACAGGACTTACATATAATGTACCACTTCAATTCACATTTGCGATACTTATGGGAATATATGTTGGTGGTATTTATGGCGGAAGTATTTCAGCGATTTTGCTGAATATACCAGGCACAGCTTCAGCGGCGGCAACAGCACTCGATGGACATAAACTTGCACTAGAAGGTCACGCTGAACGAACAATAAAAATTACGCGTCTTGCATCAATCATTGGAACATTTTTAGGGGTTTTAGCTCTTACAATGATTTCACCATTGATGACAAAATTTGCATTAGAGTTTAGATCACCAGAGTTTTTCATGCTCGCCTTTTTCGGAGTTATGATATGTGGCTCGGTTGTTTCAGAAGATTTAACAATTAAAGGATGGATAGCTGGACTACTTGGTTTGATTCTAGCCTTTATCAGATACGATGATATCGAAGGAATTGCTAGATTTAATTTTGGCATAGCAGAACTGCAATCTGGGGTTCAAGTTATTCCAGCTATGATTGGATTCTATGCTGTACCTGAGGTAATAAAAGCGTTTGTTAGAGATAATAAATATTCGGTTGTTGAAAAAACAGATGAACCACTTGGTGTTTTTAAAGTGACATGGATAAAGTTTATCAATTTGTTTAGAGCAAAAAAAGTAGAAGCTACATATAAAGATGCATTTTCAGAATCAAGATTTGTCTTTAAAACTGTGTTTAGTCATGTAAGACTAATTGTCCAATCAGCAGCAATCGGACTTGGTTTGGGAGCATTGGCGGGTGTAGGTGAAGATGTTGCTGCTTGGGTTGCTTACGACACAGCAAGAAAAACAAGTAAAAATGGGAAAAATTACGGTACTGGAATCTATGAAGGTACAGTTGCTCCAGAAGTTGGAAACAATGCAGCTATCGGTGGTGCAACAATTCCACTACTAACTCTAGGTATTCCTGGAAGTCCACCTGCAGCGGTATTGCTAGGTGCACTGATGCTTCATAACATTCGTCCAGGACCACGTATTGAGATTGAAAACCCTGGTTTTATAGCGATGATGGCGGCGTTGATCTTCTGTGCTATTATAGCACTTTGGATTGTTGGTATGATACTAGCTAAACCAATGACAAAAGTATTAAAAGTTCCAACAAGATATTTGATGCCAGTAATAGCGATATTATCGGTTGTTGGTGGATATTCACTTTCAATGTCATCATTTGATTTAATCATTATATTTGTGTTCGGAATAATAGGTTATATCTTCGATAAGATGAAGTATTCTGCGGCACCAATCATCTTAGGACTTATCTTGGGAAGAATGTTTGACTTTAGATTTAGACAAGCGATTATTGTTGATAATGGATCTATGATGTCATTTATAACTAGACCAATTGCTTTGGTATTCTTTATAATTATCATTTATTCAATGGTAAGCCAGCTTATCAAAGGGGCAAAACAGGCTAAAGCAGAGAGAGAAGAATTGCAAAAAAATACAAAGTAATTTTTAATAGTAATTTCGTGGGTAAATCATATTATTATGACACCTGCAAAAAAAGAAATACGCTTGCTTAGATGTGATAAAAAGTTGCATATTTACGTTTATGATTTGAAAAAATCAGCAGGCTTGGTTTCGTGAACAGAATTTAGAAAGATAATTCAAGTTTTACGCTTGAAAGAGGATAAACATATGAGCAAAAAATTATTTTTAATCCATACTGTCAATCAGTTTATGGATATGATTTATAAGCCTTTTGGCGTGCCTTTTGCAGATGAAAATCCTGATATTGAAATATTTAATATTATGGATGATACACTTTTAAAAGATACATTAGCAAATGGTAGTATTACAAATGCTGTTAGCTCAAGAATATTGAGTTATGCAAATAATGCAGCACTAGCTGGAGCAGATTGTGTGATGGTTACATGTACATCAGTTAATGCTGCGGCAAAATATGCTAGACAGTTTTCACCAGTGCCGATATTTAATATCGATGAGCCAGTGGCTAAAGAAACGGTCAAAAATGGCAAAAAAATTGGTGTTTTAGCAACATTGCCAACATCACCAAAAGGTACAGTAAGATTGTTAAACGAAGAGGCAGCACTTCAAGGCAAAGAGATTGAAATCGTAACTAAGGTTGCGGATGGTGCATTCGATGCACTCGTTGCAGGTGATATGAAAAAGCATGATGAAATGGTAACAGAAGCACTATTTGCACTTGCAAAAGAAGTGGACACCATTACATTTGCACAAATTTCAATGTCTAAACTTGTACACGATGATCCTGGGGTACCGATTTATAAGATTGGAAGATCGGGATTTGAAGAAGCAAAACGCATCATGATGGGCTAACTATTAACTAAATTATTATGAAACAAGGTGCCCCCAAAGTAAAATTTGGGGGCTACTCAATAGGAGGAATTATGGATCAGCAAAGAAAAGAAGTGATTGCTAATCTTGAAGAAAAAGCAGTAGAAATGCGTGAAACGATCTTAACAATGATTCATGGCGCAAAGTCAGGTCATCCAGGTGGATCACTTTCAGCAACAGATTTAATAACAGCACTTTATTTTTACGAGATGAAGTTTGACGCAAAAAATCCAAAATGGGAAGATAGAGACAGATTTGTTTTGTCAAAAGGACACGTTTGTCCTGCATTATATGCAGCATTGATTTTAACAGGATATTTAGAAAAAGAAGAAGTACATACACTTAGAAAATATGGTTCAAGACTTCAAGGTCATCCAGATATGAAACGTACACCAGGCGTGGAAATTTCTACTGGATCATTGGGTCAAGGGATTGCAGCGGCAGTTGGAATGGCGATTGCACTAAAGCGTGATGGTAAGGATGGCAGAGTTTTTGTTATGCTAGGCGATGGCGAATGTGCAGAAGGTCAAGTATGGGAATCAGTACAAGTTGCGTCAAAATATAAGCTTGATAATTTAACAATTATTGTGGATAATAATGGACTTCAAAACGATGGTTTTGTTAAAGACATTATGCCACTCGGTGATTTAGCAACTAAATTTGAAGCTTTTGGCTGTGAAACTGTAAAAGCTGATGGTCATTGCATGCAAAGTATTACAGATACACTTGATACTATTCGTGACTTAAAAGGAAAACCAAAATGTATTGTAGCAAAATGTGTTAAAGGTAAATGTGTTTCATTTATGGAGAATGTGGCGGTATGGCATGGTATTGCACCAGATGATGCACAGTTAAAGCAAGCATTAGAAGAAGTTAGGGGGCAGGCATAATGACTAAAATAACAAAACCAACAAGAGATGCGTTCGGTGACGAACTGTTAATACTTGGTGAGGAACTCGAGAATTTATATGTTGTTGATGCGGATGTTAGTAAGTCTATGCGTACTCAGCCATTTGCTGAAAAATTCCCTGATAAAGCAGTTAATGTTGGAATAGCAGAAGCGGCGGCGGCGGGCGTTGCAGCAGGACTTGCAACGATGGGCAAGATGCCATTTATCAGCACATACGCTGTTTTTGGATCAATGCGTATGGTCGAACAGATTAGACAATCCATTTGTTATACGGGTTTAAATGTAAAAATCGCATGTAGCCACGGTGGATTAACGCCAGCTAATGATGGTGGATCTCATCAGGGCATAGAGGATATGGGTATCCTTAGAACATTGCCAAATATGACTGTTATAATGGGTGCAGATTATAATTCTACACGTAAATTGATTCGCAAAATGACAGAATATAAAGGCGCGGCTTATATACGTTTTACACGTGACGCTGTTCCTGGAATATATGATGAAGATGTTGAATTCGAAATTGGAAAAGCAAATAAATTGCAAGATGGTGATGATGTAACGATTATCGCTGTTGGTGATATAATGAGTCAGGCCTTAGCTGCGGCGAAGGAACTAGAAGCTCAAGGGATTTCTACAAGACTTCTTGATATGCACACTATAAAGCCGCTTGATAATGAAGCTGTTTTATCAGCACTTAAAGAAACAAAAGGTATAATCACAGTAGAAGATCACAACATCATCAATGGTCTTGGCAGTGCAGTTTCTGAGCTGGTTTGTGAAAACGGTGGTGGACTTGTTCATCGTGTTGGAATAAAAGATAAATTTGGCTCTTCAGGTCCATATGATGTATTATTAAAAGAGAATGGAATCACAGTTGAAGCGATTGTTGAAAACGCTAAAAGGATTCTAAAAGGCGAATAAGTGGTTTTATTTAAATATACGTTTTAACAAAGAAAGGAAAGCCTAAAATTATGAAAATAGTTGTTTTAGATGGATATACATTAAACCCAGGTGATTTGTCTTGGGATGGTCTTGAAAAATTGGGCGATGTTACTGTTTATGATAGAACAGAGCCGCAAGATGTTGTTTCAAGAATCGGTGATGCTGAATATATTTATACGAACAAAACAAAAATAACAAAAGAGATTTTGGAGCAATGCCCAAGCATAAAATGGATCGGGGTGCTTGCTACTGGATATAACGTTGTGGATGTTGATGCGGCAAAAGAAAAAGAAATACCAGTTTGTAATGTTCCAACTTATGGGACAACAGCGGTATCACAATTTGTTTTCGCATTATTGCTAGAACTATGCCATCATGTTGGAGATCACGAAAAAACAGTTAAGGCTGGGGATTGGTCGAATTGTCAAGATTTCTGTTATTGGAATTCTCCATTAATGGAACTTGCAGGTAAAACAATGGGTATTATCGGACTTGGTCGTATCGGTCAGAACACAGCAAAGATTGCAAACGCTTTTGGAATGAAAGTTTTAGCATTTGATGATTATAAAGTGCAAGGCATTGAAACTGATATGCTTAAATATGCGGATTTAGATACAGTTTTATCGCAGGCAGATGTTATCAGTTTGCATTGTCCATTATTCCCGAGCACAGAGGGAATCATCAATAAGGATTCGATTGCAAAGATGAAAGATGGCGTTATGATTATAAACACATCGCGTGGTCCGCTTATCGTTGAAGCTGATTTAAAAGAGGCACTAAACAGCGGAAAGGTTGCAGGAGCTGCATCGGATGTTGTTTCAACTGAGCCGATCGAGATGGATAATGATCTTCTATCAGCAAAAAATATGATTATTACTCCGCATATTGCATGGGCACCGAAAGAATCACGCTCAAGACTTTTAAATACTGCTGTTGATAGTTTAGCACAATATGTAAAAGGAAACGTTGTTAATTCAGTTAATGGATTTTAAGAAATAACGATAGTATTTTAGATGGGGTTTCTAAGTGTATTTGGAAACCCTTTTCATCATTAGAGGTAAAAACATATGAAAATTGTTATAGCACCAGATTCATTTAAAGGATCATTGTCTGCAATAGGCGTGATTGAGGCGATAAAAAAATCGGCGATTAGGGTTTTTGACAACCCAGAAATCGTAGAAATTCCAATAGCAGATGGTGGCGAAGGTACGGTTGAAGCGGCACTTTATGCAAATGATGGAACGCTAAAAACGGTTAGTGTTCAAAATCCACTAGGTGAAAATATCGAAGCATCATATGGTATGATTGGCGATACAGCGATTTTTGAAATGGCAACATGTAGTGGTTTGACGCTTTTATCGGAATCTAGGCGTGATGCAAAAAAAACAACAACATATGGCACAGGTCAAATGATTAAACATATTCTTGATAAAGGTTTTAAAAATATCATTATCGGTATCGGCGGAAGTGCAACGAATGACGGCGGAACTGGTATGGCTTTAGCTCTTGGCGCAAAGTTTTTTGATGAAAAGAGCGAAGAATTTGACTATATGTGTGGTGAAAAGCTTTCAGGTATAAGCAAAATTGACATCAGTGGTATGGATAAGCGATTAAAAGATTGTGATATAAAAGTGATGTGTGATGTCACAAATCCTCTGACAGGGGAATTTGGAGCTACAAATGTTTATGGAAAGCAAAAAGGTGCAGATAAAAATGCACGTATAGAGTTGGAATCTGGCATGATTTATTATGAAGATTTAATGGACAATTTATTTTCTAAAGATATAGGAAAAACTCCAGGTGCAGGAGCTGCAGGTGGTTTGGGACTTGGTCTTTTAGCATACTGTGGTGCAAAACTAGTCAGTGGAATCGATGCGATTTTAGAACTCGCAGACTTTGAAAATAAAGTTGCACATGCGGATTTGATCGTATCTGGTGAAGGCAGGGTTGACAATCAATCAGCATTCGGAAAAGTAATTCATGGTGTAACGCTTTATGCTAACAAGGCAGATGTGCCAGTTATGGTGATTGCTGGTGGCGTAGCAGATGGGGCAGAGGCTCTTTATGATATCGGTGTAAAGTCAATCATTTCGATTGCTGATAGACCGATGGATCTTAAAACGTGTATGGAGCAAGCTGATACTTTGATTGAAAAGGCAAGCTATAATGCATTTAGTCTTATAAAGATGGGACAAAAAAATTAATCATTCCTCAATATTATATATTTTTTCAAAACAACCTAGTAAATTGAGACTAGGTTGTTTTTGTATTAATTTATTTTATTTGAACAACTCAATAGATATATTATTTTTTTGAACTAATAGCGAACTTTATTGCATCATCTACTTCATTGAAAAAAGCGGATTCTCCCATCAAGTCGAAAATTTCTGATTTTTTCAAAGCATTCAATGGTTGCTCGTTAATGCCTGTAACAAGTATTTTGATGTGTTTGCGTTTACAATTCTTTACGCTCAACCTAAACGCTTTTAATGCAGTAGCATCCATAGATGGAACATTTCTCATTCTAATAATCAATACTTCTTTTTCATGCCCAAAACTGTCGAGTGCTGTAACAAATTTATCTGCTGCACCAAAGAAGAATGGTCCGTTTATTTCATAAATTTGAATAAAATCTGGACATTCAAGTTTTTGATTTTCTTCCAAGAAATTATGGAATTCATCTCCCTCTTCAGAAGCGTCCATACTAATTATGTTTACATTTGATACATCCGCCATACGCTTCATAAATAAAAATGATGCGAGTATCATTCCAATCTCTATTGCTTTTACAAGGTCGATTAGAACAGTTATAAAGAACACAAGCAACATAACAATAACATCGCTTTTAGGTGCTTTAAATACTCCTTTAAACTCTCGCCATTCACTCATATTATAAGCGACGACTATAAGCACCGAAGCTAGAGCTGTTAATGGAATCATTTTTACAAAAGGCATAAAAATCAATAGGATTAAAAGAAGTGTGATGGAGTGAACCATACCTGCAACAGGGGTTCTCCCACCATTCTTAATATTTGCGACCGTTCTAGCAATAGCCCCAGTTGCTGGAATTCCACCGAACATGGCAGAAACGGTATTAGCAGTTCCTTGAGCGACAAGTTCCATATTTGATCTATGTTTGCCACCTATCATTCCGTCAGAAACGACGGCTGAGAGTAGCGATTCGACAGAGCCAAGCAATGCAATTGTAAAAGCTGGTCCGATAAGCATTGTAATATTTTCTCTGCTGATTTGTGGTATGTGCAATGATGGCAATGTGGATGATATTTCACCATATTTTGATCCGATTGTCTCAATTGGCATATTAAACACTTTAGCAATAACGGAAGCTATAATTAATGCAATAAATGCTCCTGGTATTTTTTTATTAACTTTTGGCCAGAAAACAATTATAAGCAATGCGATAACACCGATGAAAGTTGCTTGAATGTTGATTGTATTTACTGACTTAAAATATTCGCCCCATTTGCCGATGAAATCAACAGGAATAGCTCCCATTTTAAGACCAAAAAAATCTTTCATTTGCGAAGAAAATATTACAACAGCAATACCGCTTGTAAATCCTGTTGTGATTGGATAGGGGATGAATTTAATAATATTTCCAAATTTTAAAAGACCTAATATGATCATAATTAGACCTGCCATTGCTGTTGCAATAATCAGCCCATCCATGCCGAATTCGGTTACAATACCGTAAACAATAACCATAAATGCGCCTGTTGGACCACCAATTTGTACTCTGCTTCCACCAAGAAGTGAGATTATAAATCCTGCAATGATTGCGGTATAAATTCCTCTTTCGGGTGAAACACCAGATGCGATTGCTAATGCTATTGATAGTGGTAGCGCAATAATAGCTACGATTATTCCAGCAGTGACATCTCTTGAAAATTGTTTTTTAGAATAGTCTTTCAATGTTGTGAATAGTTTTGGAGATAGTTTAGACATGATAAATCTTCTTTCTTAACGTGTAAAAATTTTATTTTAATATACTAATATTAGTATATTTAACTTACTATTCTGTTTTGCGTTAGCATATTAACATATTCGATGGTAAATGTAAAATAAACAATTAAAAAAACGCAATATTTGTATTGATGTTTTAGTTTAAGGTGTAGCGTTAACCATTGACGATAGGAATTTTAGCAAATATAATATATGTATATAGCAATAAGAAATTAACATTTTAATATGCATAGCTTGCGTTATTGTACAACAAAATTTAAGTAAATAATTTATAAAGGATGGATATGTCTATGAAATATTTGTTAGCGCACGATATAGGAACATCGGGTAATAAAGTTTCGCTTTTTAGTGTAGAGGGAAAACTGATAAAAAGCGTAACTGTACATTATGATGTCAAATGGTTTGATGATGTATGTGCTGAGCAAAATGCAGATGATTGGTATGGTGCAGTTTGTCAATCGACAAAGGATATCTTAGAGGATATTGATAATAAGGATGTTATTGGTGTTTCTTTCAGTGGTCAGATGATGGGGTGTTTATGTGTGGATAAAGATGGAAATCCGCTTGCAAATTCAATCATTTGGGCGGATATGAGGGCAACAGATCAAGAGGCTTTTATTAAAGAAAAGATTGATGAGAATGTTTTTTATAAATTGACGGGACATAAACCTAGTGCATCTTATACGCTTGCTAAACTTTTATGGATTAAAGATAATACTGATATTTATGATAAAACATATAAAGTTTTAAATGCTAAAGACTATATTATATTAAAGTTGACAGGTGAATTTGTCACTGATTATTCGGATGCATCTGGCACAAACTTTCTTGACTTAGAAAAACTCGAATGGTCGACTAAAATTGCTGATGCAGTTGGCGTGGATATTGAAAAAATGCCAACGCTTAAAAAATCAACAGACATTGTTGGACATGTGACTGAAAAAGCTGCATATGATACAGGACTATTGGTTGGAACACCGATTATCTGTGGTGGTGGCGATGGAAGTGTGGCTGCTGTTGGGTCGATGTGTACATCGGTTGGAACAGCATATTTAACAGTTGGAACTTCGGCTTGGAATTCTATTACGTCAGAAAAACCAGTGCTTGATGATAATAAAAGTGTTTTCAATTTTGCTCATGTTGTGGATGGACTATATTCGCCTTGTGGCACAATGCAAACAGCAGGTGCATCGATTGGCTGGATGGCTGATGAAATTGCACATATTGAAACAAAAAAGGCACAAGAAAATGGCGGATCAAAATACGATTATATTGAAGAGCAAGTCGAAAAATCACAAGTTGGAAGTAATGGTGTTATTTTTCTTCCGTATTTACTTGGTGAGAGAAGTCCTAGATGGAATGTACATGCTAAAGGGTGTTTTATTGGCTTAAAGATGGAAACAAAGCGTGGTGATATTCTTCGTAGTGTTTATGAAGGAGTTGCGATGAACTTGGGAGTTATACTGGATGTCCTTCGAGCTGAAAATGATATATCCGATATTACAATGACAGGCGGCGGTGCAAAGTCAAAGATATGGTGTCAGATTTTTGCTGATGTCTATAATCTACCTGTCAAGATTCCGAACTATTTGGAAGAGGCGACATCGATAGGGGCGGCTGTTACTGCTGGTGTTGGACTTGGGGTGTATGATAGCTTTGATGTTATCAAAGATTTTATGGCTATTGAAAAAACTATTTATCCAATTGAGGAAAACGTGGAGAAATACAAGAAATTAAAAACAATATTCAATAAGTCATATCATAGTCTATGTGGTGTATATGATGATTTGAGTGAGTTTACTCACGGTAAATAAGCAAAAAAATTAAATCAATAATATAAATTTAAGCGATATAAAACCATATTTTTTAGTATGACAGTATATCGCTTTTTTATATATATTTGCTTATGAACCTATTAACGATGCAGTTTCATAGATTTTATCGATCTGTTTTTTGCCAAGTATTTTTTCGATGATAAATGAGCCGATCAAAAATACGGTTAGGTTTGATATAATATGGATTATTGTAAATGTTGCACCAAGTGATGTGAATTCAAATACTAAAAGCGGTAGTTTAGAGCTAGACCATACGCCTATGAAAAACAAGACATATGCAAACCGCGCGCCTTTTTTCATTAGAATCGCAGCAATAGGAAAAGCAACATAAAGTGGACCTGCGGCTAGAGAACCCAACAGTATTGCAACAATAATGCCTTTAATTCCAGAGCCATGACCCATAAATTTAATCATAGTTTCTTTAGAAATCCAAGAATCGATTAGACCGATTAGCACTAATATTGGTGGCAATACACGCAACATTGTTGTTATGTTAGAGCCAGTATTTTTTAAAGCGCCACTACCCATGTCAAAATCGACGACAAATAAAACACCAATAATCACAAGCATAAGTAGTGTTATTTTATATTTTTTTAGTACATTTATTAATTTATTCATCTTATATGACCCTCCAGATTATTAGTGCAAAAATAGCAGAAGCGATTAAACCTAGAACGTTTCTATAAATCGCTGTTCTTTTGCCGAAATATTTAATTTCTACACCCAAAGAGGATATACCAACAGCCATAAGGCTTGATATAAATGCTGCAATTTGAGGGTATCCGGCACCATGTGATAAAAGATTTGCACCGAGTGGAAAGGCGACAAAGGCTGGCAAAAATGCGATTGATCCTATGCTTAAACCAAGAAGGACGCCCCAAAATCCTGATTTTTCACCCAATATTAAACTGATAAATTCTGGGCTGATTGCGGACATTATGATTCCGATAAAAAGCAACATCGGAATAAGCACAGGTAAAAGTTTTTTAAGTGACATAAAAGACATCTTTAATGCTCGTTTTGTTTTTTTCTTGTTTGCGATTGCGGAGATAATCAATAATGCTCCGACAACAAAGTATAATATATAATCGCTCATATTATTGCTCCTTCATTAATAAATCATATTTTTTTAAAAAATGTGCAAAATTTTTGTATCTAAATTCGATATCTATTTTTGCTTTGTCTAATTCTTTGTAGCCATCTTGGGTAATATGGTAATATTTCTTTGGTGCGCCAGTTGCTGATGTATCCCAACTTATAGTCACCAAACTGTTTTCTTCCAATGCTTTTAGTGTGCGGTATATGCCTGCACTGTCCATTTTTATATGGGGTAGTTCTGATTCGAATTTTTTTAACAATCCGAGTCCGTAAGATGGTTTTTCAGCTAGAAACAATAGAATAAAAGCTGTACCATGTCTACCGTTTTTACAATTCATGTTTTTGTCTCCTTGTTATATGTTGATAACATAATACTGTATATAGCATATATATGCAAGTAACATTTTAATTAAATTTATTATTTATTAAACCAAATCTACAAACCATCCGGTTTATGTCATATTGTAACAAAGTAGCCAATATATTTCCCGTTTTATGTTATAATATATTATAGATACGCATCGAATAGACTTTGTTGATGCTAAATGATTGATTTTTATTATTGAAATTTTATATCAATCAAATAATATTAAAGGAGAGATTGAAATGAATTTTGAACAAATTAACCCATCTTTTTGCCTCACATATTTGATCACTGATGAAGATAATAATGCGGTCATGGTTGATCCAGTTATTCCACATGTAAGTGATTATCTATCTTTATTAAATGAGCGTAAGTTGAAGCTAACACATGTAGTTGATACGCATACACATGCAGATCACATTTCTGCTGGACCATCGCTTAGGGATGCAACTGATTGTGATTATATCATGCATGAACTTGCGCCATCAAAGTGTGCAAATATTCGTGTAAAGCAAGGTGACGTATTAGAATTAGCAGGTCAGAAAGCAGCTGTAATGGAGACACCTGGACACACAAAGGATTCTATTTCGCTCTTGTTTGATGATAAAATACTCACAGGTGATTTCTTGTTTTTAGAGGATGCAGGTGCTGGACGTGATGATTTACCAGGTGGAGATGCAACATCGCATTGGCACAGTATTCAAAAGTTGAAGGCTTTATCGGGCGATTTAATGGTTTATCCTGCTCATGAATATAGAAACAGAAAATCGTCGTCACTTTCTAATCAACGAAAAACAAATCCGCATCTAAAGGATAGGACGTTAGAAGATTTTGTTGCATATATTGAAGATTTAAAATTGGGACCTGCTGACTGGATGAAGAATGTATTAGCTGCAAACTATCGCTGTTCAAGAGATCCCAATTCAGCTTGGATTCCAACGGACGTGCCGGCTTGTGAAATTAAAGGAACGTTGAATCCGAATGCTGGTGAGATTGATGTTGATTACGTAGATGCAAGTTATGTTAAAGGTTTGAAGGATGCTTTGCTTATCGATGTTCGTGAGCCGTCAGAGTTAGTTGGTCCACTGGGGTCAATAGAAACAGCTGTTAATATTCCTGTTGGTCAGATTGCTCAACGTCAAGAAACGCTTACTGATTATAAGGACAAGGAAATTGTTATGGTTTGTAGATCTGGTGCAAGGGCGACAACAGCCGCACAAATTATGATAACTGCTGGATTTAGCAATGTAAAAGTGCTAGAAGGCGGAATGATTGGATATAATAAAGCATAAAAAAATGTGCTATCCATAAATAGGATTACACATTGATTAATTAACAAGAGAAGGGAACTTTTTCATGTTGAGGAAGTTCCTTTTTGTATTGAAATATAAAAACCATGATTAGAAAAGCAAGTAAATTAAAACGCCAACAATCAAAGCAGGTATTGTTGTTATAAGCGTTGCAATTATAGATGATTTTCTGTCGATAGCAAGTAGAGGAAATAGTGCATCTCCATCTTGGGATAAAGCGTTTGCAATAAGTGCCGCCACTGGTATGAGCCCTTTTCCGTATAGCGTTACAAAAATAATTTGAGGTCCTGACCCTGGGATTATTCCAACAAGTGCACCTGTAATAACTGTCATAATGCCAGCAGTGATCATCCACGATTGGATCACATCTTCGCCACCTACCCAAAGAACTACGGATTTATAGAGTATAAAAGCGATAAAAACCCAAGTTGTTACAAACGAAACATCGATAGCGCTGTGAATCAATGTTTCTTTTAAAGAGTGAAGTTTATGTTCTTCTGCTTCTAGTTCATCTCGTTTGATAAGCTTGCGATTAAACACAATGTAGCCAATGCACATTATAGTTCCACAGATTCCAAAATACTTTACAAGTGGAAAAGTAAAATTAACTTCGATTTGTAAGAGTTCTAGCGTCGAAAAACACAGCCCAATAATCATAATTGTCCAAAAAACAATATAGAATTTACCATGTGTTATGCGATAAATCCAACTATAAAATTTTTTATTAGTGTGATGGAATAAAACATCCGCTTCATCACCGTTTTCATGTCCAACATGTGCTGCTTTATGGTGGTGTAGTTTGTCGTGATCTTGTGTGCTCATTTTAAGCTCGCTGAGTCGTTTTTCTCTCTTTTTAGCAAAACCACCATCGATTTTTAGATAATCAATAAGATAGCCAAAGATAACAGCACATACAAAGCTTATTACAGATACCAGTATAAATTTTTCAGGATCCATTGAAATCAAAACAAATGCAGAATCACCCATTGTTGCGATAAGCGCAGCAATTACTGTTCCATAAGTAACTGTGCCTTTTAGATATAGCGGCATAACAAATATTGCACCACCACATCCAGGGATTAGACCCAACAATGCTCCAAGGATTGGCTGCATAAATCGCATCTTTTGTAATGAATTGACGAGGCTATCACCACTTGTTTTATTAATAAGACTAACTGCAAATAGTATGGTCGCAACAAAAACACCAACTGCTAAAAATGCTTCTTCAGCACTACTTAAAATAACTTCTATCATGTTATTAACCACCTAAGAATACTTATATAATATAATGCACCATGCTTTGGCAAAAATTCAAGCTTAATGGCTTATATATGGATTATATACAGTACACTAAATTGAAAAAGCTGTCGACAATTGATACGATAGCTAATATTATATTTTTACTAAATACTTACTTTCCACAACCCATGTAGATTGCAGTATGAATATACATCAGCATTGCCATAGCTACTAAATACTGCTTTTGGTTCATCAGTACTTTGTAAGGCGATTCTTTCAGTATGATTATCGTGAACAACAGCTATCCACTGAATATAGTGTTCATCGGTCATTGGATGTAAAACGTCACCAACTGTTACCTTTAGTTTATCTGCATCCTTTACTACTACTGGTAAATGTTTTTCAACTCCAGCATCAGATTGCTTAGCTACAAGCGTTTTCATAGGTTCACCACAGCAAATTACATCAACGCCTTTGTCCTCGATAAAACCTACCATGTTGCCGCAATGTTCGCATCTTAAAAATTTGATATTTTCCTTCTTCATCTTAGTAGCCCCTTTCGTTTTAAATAAACTTTGAATACTTATTGGATTATTTTGTTAAATTCATTTTACCACAAAATTATGTAAAATTCTTCTGTTAATACAAAAAACAGTTTATATTTTGAGCTTTAATATAGCTGTTGTGCCCAATCCTATTTTGGATTCAATCTTGATACCGTATTCTTTTCCATATGCAAGCTTGATTCTTTGATCGACATTTTTTATCCCTACACCACCAAGCTTAGTAGGTTTTGAAGAAGTTTCGGATAATGAATTATTGAAACCAACTCCATCATCTTGGATGGTAATAATAATGTCAGCATCTTGTTTGTATGCATCAATTTTGATTGTTCCAACACCTTGCTTTGGTCTAATGCCATGATAAAGCGCATTTTCAACAATCGGTTGCAATATAATCTTAGGTATTTTGATATGTGCAATATCTTCGGTCATTGTAATATCATATCGCATGTCTTCATATCTTTTGCTTTGGATATAAAGATACTGTCTTACATGATCTATTTCATCGCATACTTTGATTTTTTCATCGCCACGGCTGAGTGATAGCCTAAAAAACTTTGCCAGTGATTTTGTAATATCGATAACTTGATTATGATCCTTAAATTCTGCCATCCAAATAATCGTATCCAATGTGTTGTATAAAAAATGTGGGTTGATTTGACTACGAAGAGCATTTAATTCATACAGTTTCATTGATTTTGCTTTATGCTCTATTTCGCTAACCAATAATTTTATAGTTTTTACCATCTCATTAAACTGCATGGATAAACTTTGAGCTTCATAGCAAGCTGATTCATCCAAATCAATCATATTGAATTTATCATCAAACTCACGCATTTTTATCTCAAGTTGTCTGATTGGTTTTGTAACACGCCTAGACATAAAGATGGCTATGCTAATAACGATTAATACTAAAAGTCCTCCGATTAAGACAAAAATATTAATCATACGAATCTTTACCGCCACAAGCTCATCCATTGAGTCCACCGCTATCAAAGTCCAAAATCCATTGTTTATCGTATATTTATGTAGCAAAGCGTTTGCATGTGAATCGTATCCAATATCCATTTTTGCAAATTCGTTGAGCTTTGATATTTTGTCTGCATCAGTGAAATAGGAGGGGTCATGATGAAAAACTAGAGAGCTTTCATGATCTAATATAAAAGCATAGCCAGTAGAGCCCAAGTCTTGTCTCATTATATAATCTTCGATTGCAAGGTAATCGACTTCAATCAGTGCAATCCCTAAATGAGAGCCAGATTCATTGCAGATATCCTTTGTAAGAGAGATAACCCAAGTGTCTTTGTTGGATGAAAATTCAGTCATTTTTGCACCCGACAGCATTGGCATGCCACTGCAATGGATAGCCTCTTCATACCAAGATTCATTTTCCATATCAGAAGATAAGGATATATCGAATGCAGTTTCGCTTGTTGAAAGTAGCTTTCCATCTTTTGAGATTATCGTGATGGACTTTAGATATTTATCACTGCGCAAGGATGATTCTATTATGCTGAGTACATCAGCTTCAATCAATGGGTCGTTATCATGGGTATCAGATATAAACCTATTTATTTGTGGATTGCTTGCAAGATTAGAAGATATCAAGTCCAGTTTTTTTAAATAGTCGTCGATATATTTTCCGCTATTCTCCAAAGAGTTTTTTGTATAGTCTATGGATTGCTGTAAAATAATCGATGATAATGCGCTATATAAAAGCAATGCAGAGATTATAACTGCAACAATGGTTATGATTAAAAAATAGAGCGATGTTTGCACCGCTAGACGTTTAAAGAATTTATTTTTCACTCTTTTGTCCTCCAGCATCTCGTCTAAATTCACTTGGAGAAAGTTTTGTATGTTTTTTGAATGTTGTACTAAAATAATTAGTATCTTCAAAACCAGTTTTTGAAGCAATCTCGTATATTTTCATATTTGTGCTGAGTAGTAATAACTTTGCTTTAGAAATTCTAAGATTGATCATATAGTCTTGAAAGTTTTGACCAATTAAATCTCGAAATTTACTGCTTAGATATCCAGCACTCAAGCCCAACTGCTCAGCTAAATTAGTAAGACCAAAGTCATGATTATCGATATTTTGATTTATGATATCGGTTATTTTTGATTTATAAGCATTATTATCATCGTCCAACTCGCTTATCTGGTTGGATATCTGGCTTGCTATTTTATTGGATTTTTCGAAATAAACTTTTTCCACTAGTTTTTTTAACAGGATTGAAATATCATCTTTTGATACTGGCTTTAAAATATAATCGTCCACGCCTGCTTTTAGTGCTGATACTGCATAATCAAAATAATCATATCCAGTAATCATTGCGATTTTGGAGTTAGGTAAAATCTTCTTGACTTCATTGCAAAAATCAAGACCGTTCATAATCGGCATGTTGATGTCTGCAAAAATAATATCAGGCGAATTCTCTTTTGCAATGCTTAGTGCATCGATACCATTCGAGGCTTCAAAAACCTCTGATATCCCAAGAGTTTTCATATCAATAAGCTCGATAATGCCACGACGCATCAATTTTTCATCATCTACAACTAATAGCTTGTACATTATCCACTCCTTAAATAGTATATAAAAAAACCATAGTGAACTTAATATCCACTATGGTTTAATGATACTCCTAATAGAATTATTTCGCAACATCGAGCAAGAATTCATAGCCCATTTCTATCATTTGATCTTTCGGTATAAACTTGATAGAAGCGCTATTTATGCAAAATCTTTTTCCGCCGCGATCAATAGGTCCATCTTCAAATACATGACCTAAGTGACTATCCCCGACTCTGCTTCTTACCTCAATTCGTGTCATATTATACGATGTATCTGATACATATGTTACAACTTCCTTGCTGATCGGTTTTACAAAACTAGGCCAACCACATCCAGAATCATACTTATCCTGCGATGCAAAAAGCGGTTCACCTGTTACTATATCCACATAGATACCAGGATCATGGTTTTCGAAATACTCGTTTCCAAATGCCATTTCTGTTGAGTTTTCTTGCGTCACTGCATATTGCTGGGAAGTCAACATCTCTCTTATTGTAGCATCATTAGGTTTTGGATAATCATTTGGATCTATAAATATCTCGCCATCCTTTTCTATTGGTTTATCCAAATTTGAAAAATCTATATGGCAATATCCGTTTGGATTCTTTTGTAGATAATCCTGATGATATTCTTCTGCTTCAAAAAAATGCACGAGTGGTAACACTTCAACGACAATTGGTTTATCATGCTTTAACTGCTCTTTTTCTATTGCTTTATTTATAATCGCTAAATCACTATCGTTTTTATAATAGATACCGCTTCGGTATTGAAAACCAACGTCATTGCCTTGCTTGTTTAAAGATGTTGGGTCAACTACTCTAAAATAGTAGATCAGTAATGAATCTAAATCGACTATATTAGCATCATATCTGATATAAACGGTTTCTGCATGACCGCTATCCCTTCGGCATACATCCTCATATGTTGGGTTTTGCGTTGTACCATTTGCATATCCAGATACGACATCATATACACCGTCGATTCTTGAAAAGTATTCCTCAACTCCCCAAAAACATCCGCCAGCAAGCCATATTTCACTTAAATTATCTTTGTTTATTTCTATCATAGTCTTATCCTCTTTTGTTTTTACTTCATCTATTGCCCCTGGTGTGTTGACAGAACACCCAGTGGCAATTATAGATATGAGTAGGACTAAAACTATCACTACAATCATATTTTTCATAACTTTGCTCCTTATCATATCCTATTAAATCAACTGCCAATTTTTATCCGTCACAGGCTGCACAATCGCTACATTCTTCTTTGTTTAAATCAGCATTTTCACAATCTAAATCGCAATCTGCACATTCTTCTTCAGTAGGAAGTTTTTCTGAATTTGGTGCAATACACTCTACACAATATTCAAATGATGTTATTTCATCTATGTCAACGTACTTTGTTTCATTAGCTTCTTCATTTACTTCTTCAGCCATCATCTTTTCTATTGGTTCAACGTTTTCTGTTGTGGCTGTACAAGCAGCCATTATGCCAATTACCAATATTAAGATAAATAATAATATTAACTTTTTCATCACTTTTTCCTCCATTTATATATTACCTAAAAACTGACTATGCAATAGCTACTCAATGCCATTCATTTTGTCTAGTATAAAATCATTGGGGTTGTGGCCAATTACAACATCGACAACCTCGTTGTTTGAATCGATATATACGGATGTTGGAAATGCCCTAACGCCCATATCTGTAAAAAACTGACCGTCCATATCAAGAAGTATATCCATGTTAGGATAATCAGCTTGAAGTCCTGACCACCACTCTTTTAAATCAGCCTTGCTTAGCTCTCCAAAGTTTCCTGGAGCAACTAAGTTTAAAACTCTAAAATCTGTATCACTGCCTGCAAGGTCGTTATATTCATCAAGTCCAGATAGACATACAGAGCACCATGATGCCCATACTTTGACATATGTTTTCTGGTTATCAAATAGATTGACTTTTTCACCATCAAATGTTGTTATCATATAATCGGGCACTGGTTCTTCTTTTTTTATTTCTTCTGCCATTTCTTTTTCAACTTTTTCTTCTACCATAACTTGCTTATCTGATTCCTTTTCCATTGCTTTATCTGGCATTTTTGGTGCACATGATGTAAATACCATAAGTGCGGATAATGCCAAGATTACAATCGCTAATTTATTTAGTTTCATCTTATTTTCCTCCAAATTTTATATTGATATCTGCTAGCTTAATACTCTGAGTAGTACGTTCATTTGACCTGATAAGAGTACTAATCCCATCAAGATGATGATGATTCCACCTATCAATTTGATGATTGGTAGATATTTGTTTATTTTTCTTACTCTTGATAGCAATACATTTGCAAATATAGCCATTATCAAGAATGGAATTGCTAAGCCTAATGTGTAAACGCCCATCATCGCTGCACCGTATGCGGAAGTTGTTCCACTTGCTGATAGTGCCAGAATCGCTGCAAGTACTGGTCCTACACATGGTGTCCAACCAAAACTGAATGCAAAGCCTAAAAGATATGCTCCAACCCAATCGCCAGCTTTACTTCTTTTTAGTTCAAGCTTTTTTTCACGCATTAGAAACGGTATATTGACAAGTCCAGTTTGTAGTATTCCTAAAATGACGACTATGATACCAGCAACAGTCAAAAACCATTTGCTATATATAAATCCTCCAATAAGTCCAGCGCCATAACCAAGTGTTATAAATGTTGTCGATAGACCTAATATAAATAGTAGCGTTTTCAAAATTAGAGTTGCATCATACTTCTTTTCTCCACTGTCAGATGTTGTTGTCGATTTACCTGCGAGTGTCGATATATATACTGGTAATAATGGTATAATGCAAGGAGAAAAAAATGATGCTATCCCTGCTAAAAAAACCGTTGTTATTAATAATTCCTGTCCCATTATTATTACCTCCTGTCTTATTTATATATTAATGATACAGCTAAAAAGCATGATTTTGAATAGACTCAGTTTATGAAAAACTTTGATATTATCAGAATTTAAGAGTTTTATTAAAAACGTAACTTAGTTACTGATTTTAAATATCGCTAGGTGTATAATATTAAACAAGATTAAATATAAAGATTGGATTATGGGCAAAATAAATAAAACTGATTGGAGAATAAAAAATGAATTTATATAAAAACAATTTAGAAGCAGTAAATATGAATGGTGAAAAAGTACAGCTTTCATCCTTTGCAGGAAAGGTATTATTGATTGTAAATACAGCGAGTAAATGTGGTTTTACACCGCAATTTGATGGACTAGAAAAGCTATATAAAAAGTATAAGGATCAAAATGTTGTTGTTTTGGGATTTCCTTGTAACCAATTTAAAAAACAAGATCCGGCTAGTAATGAAGAGATTCTTGAGTTTTGCAAACTGAATTATGGTGTGACTTTTCCGATGTTTGAAAAGGTTGAGGTTAATGGTGAAAATCGTCATCCGATTTATAAATACTTAGTGGAAAATACACCTATAAAGAATGGTGAAGATATCAAATGGAATTTTGAGAAGTTTTTAATCAACAAAGATGGAGAAATTGTGTATAGATTCTCTTCAATGAAAAAGCCAAAGAATATTGAAAAAGAGATCGATAAGATATTGTAATAAGCACTTTTTAATACAAGTTATATATAAATAAAGCATTTGCATATTTACTTGCAAATGCTTTTTATGTTTTTAGTTTAGAGCGTGATGATCTTTTTAAAGACCAATATCACTTTCATGCTTAAATATACCTTCAAATTTTTTCATGCCGAATCTTTTTGTAAAAAAGTCGCATTTACATAAAAATGCATAATACACGTTTTTATCACATGTATAAAGAGTTTCAAAGTTTCCCATACCTTTTGATATGATAATATCAGCACTATCGATAATATCCTTCGATTCTTTGTTGATATGATTTAGAACTGTTCCAGGAGCGTCGAATCCGTTTCCTGTTATATCTACAATAGAGTCGAGTCCGATATCGATAGCATCTTGCATAGTAGCATCATTTAATACTGGATATCCTCTAACAATAGCATCTATTTTGATGTTTGGGTATAAGTCCTTTATTATTTTTATCAGCATTTTATCAAATACAATTTCACCAGCATTATCAGTAAGGTAGGCTAGTTTTTTTGAATTTTGTAGGTCGGACTTGAATTTTGATATCGTTTTGTCATCAATAACAAAATCATGAACTTTATTTATAATATCTTTTAAAGTATCTTCACAAATAACATTCATTGCACCAAAATCAATATAGTTTCCTGCAAGTGAATATTGGATTGCTTTAATTAGCTTATCGTCAGATGCATTAATATTTTGCATTATTTCGTTTTCCATCTGCAATATTAGATTGTTGGAAAAGACTTTTTCCTCAATATAATGGTCTGAGATATTGGTAACTTCAGATAAAGCTCTTGTAATTTTTGTGCTTATATATGGAGCAGATTCATCAGAGCCTGATTTTGAGATTATAGACATAACAGTTTTTAAAAACTCAATTTTTTTGGCCTCATCACTCTCATACTGTGAATACAGTTCTTCATTTTTTTTTATCATGCAATATATGCAATCAAGAGAAAATTTCATATTGCCTCCAAGGTGTTTTTTTTTATGATATTACACCATTTGGTATTATATATTAGTAAACAGGGATATGCAAGTTGTAATTGGATTATGAACATATGTTCATTTGACTTGTGCTAAAAAGGGGATAATTATTAATATATTGAGAAATTTAAAAAGACCACTGATGGAATTATTAGTGGTCTTTAAGCATTACTTGATTTTTATATTGATTGCTATTTCAATCCTTTTATTATTTCATTGCACAGGAGTATTATACTGGATTCATAAACATCTTTTCCGATTTCGTTTGATGATTTTTTTGATTCAATCTCGTGAGTAAAAGTCTCAAAATCCCAGATTTTATATAGTTCAACGCCTCTAAAAGTTGCAACCTGTTCAAGCATACGAATGATAAGATCACTATATTCCCATGCACCTTTAAGTCCAAGCCTTATTGCAATAATTGGTAATATTTTTTCAAAAAGCATTCGATGAGAATTTACCTTGCATTGTTTCATCATTGCGCCGATTTCGTATGTAACATCATGAGGGATGGCTAATAAACTTGCAAGAAGTTTTTTTTCATCATATACGTTTTCAAGATAATACTTTGTACCTTGTATATCTTTTATAACTCGCATTGTATCACAATATCCCATTTGAATGTTTTCTATGATGTGATCATGCTCAAAGTTTAAAAGATTCCCCAAACGCTTTGAAGGTAATATATTTATTATTTCCACATTGGAATCTTCAACTTTTCTAATAACACCCGAAGCTAATGTTCGGATAACGAATATTTTTGTATAATTTTTGCGAACAAGCATATTTACTGGACAATTATCGTAAAAAGCACCGTCTAAATATACTTTGCCTTCAAGTGGTGTGATTTTAAATAGTGGGAAATTGGCACTTGCCATTAAATATTCTTTTAGCTTTCCGACAGGAATTTGGTTTTTATATAACTCGATTGGTTTTAGATCGGTAAGAGATATAGTCACGATGCCAAATTCAATATTGGAAGCTCTGAGTTTTTCCTCGTTAACCATTGGATAGATTAAGTCTTTAAACTTTTGGGTATCTATTCCTTTATTTCTTATAATTTCTTTGATTTGTGTATAGGCATGACGTAAGGTTTTTAGGTCTCGCTTGTTATTCATAAGCGCAATAAAATCAGATGAATCAATATCAAACAACATTGAAGTGTCTATTTCGGTCCAGAACTTGTAACAAACGTCGAAATCGCCTTGAACAAGTGCACAGCCATTGAATGCTCCAATAGATGTTCCACAAATACCGTCAAATTCATATCCCTGCTCATAAAGTGCTTTAACTGCACCTATATGAAAAGCGCCTTTAGCTCCGCCACCCTCTAGTGCTAATCCAAGCATAATGCCTCCTAAACTTCTAAGTTGTGTTTAAGTTTGATATTAAGAATTATTATGAACTATATACCATTATTATAACAAATCGGTGTGATTATTTCAAAGGGTTATAGATTAAAAAAGCACCAGCTATAGTTAACTGATGCTTGTATTGTTTAAATTTTATATTATGCTTTTTTATTAATGTGAAAGATAGATTTTACATCTGGATCCACCAAGCCATATTTTAAAAAGATGATTATTTCTTCTAAAAAACCTATGATATATATTATCAAAATTGCACTTAAAAAGTAAGTTGTATTCAAGAAATATGAGAATATCATAAAGAAAAATACCAGTAATGTTGGAAGTCGCGTTATTGTAGTGTGCATAAGCACTAGTTTTTTAAACAATATTAACGATACTATTGCAGAAACTGCAACAACAGATACACCGATTATAAGTAAGGGCACATTAGGTGCAAGGTAATTTGGGTATAATTTGTAGATGAAAAATGCAGTTGAGCTAATGAAGAAAACATCTGCAACAGAATCCATTCGCGTACCGATAGGACTTTTTTGATTGAAGTTTTTTGCAATCAAACCATCAAAAAAATCAGTAGAAGCGATAAGGATATATGCGATTAAAAATGCAAGACGCATGTCCTTTAATACAAAGACAAATAGTAACGGAAGAAAGACTATTCTGCTAAGTGATAGATAGTTTGGAATTGTTTGGTTTTCTTTTTTAAACATATATTATTGCCTTCTTATCTACTGTAAATAATCTAAGCTTCTATACGAAAGTTAACCCAACCTTGAGTATTCCAGTTTTAAATTTAATTGTATTAAGACTACCATTTAAACTGCTATTATTCAACATGTTTTGACATAGCAGGATTAACCAAGACCAACATCTAACATCATCATAACAATAAATCCAACTATTAACCCTATGGTTGCAATATCAGAATGACCAGAATGTGCTTCTGGGATAAGCTCATCAGCAACAACATAAATCATTGCACCAGCAGCAAAACAAAGCGCATATGGTAAGATTGGTGTAAAAGTTATAACTGCAAGCGCACCAATAACGCCAGCCATAGGCTCTACCATCCCTGAAAGTTGACCCCAGAAAAAACTTTTTCCTCGAGTTAATCCTTCTCTTCTTAGAGGAATAGAAACAGCCGCGCCTTCAGGAAAGTTTTGGATACCGATTCCGATAGCAAGAGCGATTGCTCCAGCAAGTGAAGCACCCTCAAAGTTTGCAGCAACAGCACCAAAAGCGACACCCACAGCTAAACCTTCTGGTATATTGTGGATTGTTATTGCACTAACAAGAAGAATACTTTTTTTCTGGCTTGATGGTAAACCTTCTTGCCTTGCATAATCGCCAACTACATGCATGTGGGGTAAAAGTTTATCAGCTAAAAAAAGGAATAAACAGCCAGCTCCAAATCCGATTCCTGCAACAAGCCATGCACTATCACCACTTGAGTCTGCCATGTCTATTGCAGGTGCAAGTAACGAAAAGAAACTTGCAGCTATCATAACGCCGCTTGCAAAGCCCAACATTCCGTCCAAGACTTTTCTGTTGATTTTTTTAAAAAAGAAAACTACTCCAGCACCTAGCATCGTTAGAAACCATGTAAATAGTGTGCCGAATAAAGCTTGCATGACTGGTGGGAATTGACTTAAAAACTCTATCATTTTTGTATCTCCCTTAGTAAGTATTTTATTGTCGTTTATTTTGAATAATTATATCATAAATATTGTATAAGATAATATTTTTTTGAGTATGCATTGGAATTGATGTTTAACATGCCATAGATATATTAAAAAATGTAACAAAACGATAGCCATATTAATAAAATAGTATATAAACAGGAAAAGGAGTATAAAACGATGGCATGTGAAAATGGTCTTTCCAAAATAAATTGTTGTATTACTGATGAGCTAAATGAGAACATAAACAGCGTTATTACTTGCTATACTGATGGTTGTTGTTTTACTGGCTTATTGATTGCTGTTACTCATTGTGCGATAAAATTGATAACTAAATGTAATAAAGGGTGTCCTTCTAATAATAGTTGTGGTTTTGGAAAAGTTACTGTGATTCCAATAAATAAGATAAATGCAGTGACTCTATGTAATACGAGTTCTTAAAAGAATCAAGAGAAATTTATACTTATAATGCTTAAATAATAGCATAACCCGCAATAGTTGATTTTTTGCGGGTATATTTTTCACAGAAAAAAACATCAAATTTTTTTGGAGCTGTTATTGTTGATATTATTTATCACTTAAAAAATTATTTTATAGATTCTTTATTGTTTTTATCTTGATGGAGCTTTTTATCGATAGCATATTTTTGTGTTAGGGTTTGTAGATTGTATTCTATTTGTGATATATGGATTGACATCATGAATATTTTTATAATCAAAACGAATATCATTGCTAAAAATACAAAGTTGACTGGGGAGATAAAACCCATAAGATGTGCGCCTTTTTCTATTACATTTGAAAATATTCCTAAAAGAGCTATAAGTAAAGAAAACATAATCCAAAAAACTGCATCTTTTAATACAATCGCTGATTTTCGTATCTTGTGCAGTATCCATGATAAAGTTAAAAGAGAAACTAATATTAATAAGCTTCTTAAAATAATTGGCATCTATTTTGATTCCTTTCTTCTAGCAAATTGCATAATCAATAAAGAAAAAAACATATGTAGCATATATTTTATCGCTCTAACTGAGCTTAAATAACTATCGCCAGCCATTCTATCGTCCATATTGACTTGAACTTCTACTACTGAAAAACCGCATCTTATTAAATATGCTAATGTGTCAGGTTCTGGTCCGTAATTTATGTTGTTTGCAAATGTTTCAATCATATGTTTATTGAACATACGCATACCTGATGTAGGATCAGCGATATGTTTACCTGTTGTGATTTTTATCATAAACTCAATTAAATTACCGCCAAACATTCTCATTGTAGTCGGTTTCTTTTTGTTTATAAATCTAGAACCGATTACGATATCTGCATTGTTTTGCTCCAAAGAGTTTATCATGGTTTCAATATATTCACCTTTGTGTTGTCCGTCACCATCAAACTGCAAGGCGATATCATACTGATTGTCATATGCGTATTTCATGCCAGCTTGAACTGCTCCTGCTAAACCGAGGTTTATTGGTAAGTCTAAAAAAGAATAATTGTTATTCATACAAACTTTTGCGGTATCATCTGATGATCCGTCATTAACTACGATATAATCATATTGTGGATAATTATGGGTCAAATCACCGACAACATTTTGAATGTTTTCTTGCTCATTATATGCTGGTATAATAACTAATACTTTACTCATATTAAATGAAGAGATCCTTTCTAAAAGAAATATTACGAATTTATATTTATGTAATAATCGTATTAAGTGTTCAAAATTGTTTTTGTTCAATACGATAATTACTATATATTGTCTGCGAAACTTGATTATTATATAAAGATTTTATCATAATATGGTAGGTTGTGAAACAAAAAAATATTATTGCGATTATAATATATTAAATTAACATGGATTTAATTGATAAAAATTGATTTTGAGTTATAATTATATGTGAGTTAAAATGTGTGATTTATGGGCGTATTGTAATTATTTGGAGGTTATTATGTCAGATTTAAAAGTTATTTCATTGAAAATGGTAAACGTCTATTTGATAAACTCTTGTATCTTGGTCGATACTGGGACAAAGGGTAGTGAAGATAAGATTCTGGCTAAATTTGAAGAATTTAATATTAAACCAGAAGATATAAAGCTAATAGTTTTAACACATGGACATGATGATCATATTGGTAGTGTTGGCGCATTAGCAAAAAAAACTAGTGCAAAAGTCTTGATACATGAGATTGAATATAAACAGATTATTGGTGAGATTGAAGATGAGATAAAACCTGTTAGTGCAATGATGAAGTTATTTTATTTGATTATTAAAAAATTTAAAAAAGAGCCAGTAATAAATACTGAGTTTAAAGCTGACATAATAATTAACTCAGATTTTGATTTATCAACTTTTGGTGTGGATGGGAAAGTAGTTTTAACTCCTGGACATTCCAAAGGCAGCATTTCTATATTGCTTGACAGTGACAAGGCTGTTATTGGTGATAATCTTATGGCATTTTTGCCACGATCTAAGCCTAAAAGACCATTTCTTGCATATGACTTGGAGCTTGTTAAAAAAAGCATGAAAAAACTTATTGATGATGGGGCACAGAAATTTTTTCTTTCACATGGTGAAAGCTATGATTTGGAAATTATTGAAGAATCTATTAATAGTTTTTGATTTGTATACTATAATAAGCTATGGAGTAAAACCCACAGCTTATTTTTTTATTTATTTTGTCATATTATATACGGCATAGTTTAATAGTTGGATAATATCAGATGTTACAAGAGCCTTTGAATAGGGTTTGTTTGAATTATAAACACTAGAAATTCTTTTAAATCGAGTGTCTAGTGTTTTATAGTTTTTAATGGGCAGATAAAATCCACCATCTTCGCCGAAAATATCATTGTAAAGTTCGGAACAATCCAACATGTTGCCTAAATTTTTAATGAACTTCTTAGATAGGATGATATTGCTAGATTTATACTCGTTTTCTTTTTTTGGAATAATACCATATTTATCCGATCCATTGATGAAGTATAATCCGCCATAAGTAATAGGGTAGGAATTATCGCCTATATTGACTTGACCAGATTCGCTCATAATTTGAATTATTTGTAGCGCATCAGTACCTATCGGGTAATCTGATATCAAAGCATTTATGCCTTGTTTTAAGTATCCACAATGTAAAATATCTTGCATAATATCGCTCCTTATAAAAGATGATTTATAATACTATCTTTTTGAAAATACAAATCCATTTATTGATTAAGCACTTTTGTTAATATCTTTATTTATTGTTCCCAATCTTCTAGATGTCCTAATTCTGATACATTTTTGTAATTTAACGATATTACATTGAAGGAGACATCTCCTGTTAATGTGTTTATATCTGTGATTATGATATTGTCACGAATTGCTCCACCCATTCCGCTTGCAATAAAATAATAGTTGTCGATTTTTTCATAAACTAAAGGAGATTGGTTGTCGCGATCTCCGACATCTCCACTCATGAAATATACATTACCTGAATAATCGTCAAATGATGGTAAAACTTGTGTCCAAAAGTTTGGAGGGGTTTGCTCTATATATGCTACTTGTCTATTGGGTACAAGGTGTTTAAATTGGTCCATTTCTTTATCTATCCACATAAGTTGATGTGAAAATACAAATATGTTTTGAACGTCAATATTTTCCGAAATTGATTTGCGTAAAAACAACAATTGTTCGTCTTCAATATTCCAATCATCTTCTGGAGATAAAACTATAAATAAATTGTTAGATTCGACAAAAGAATAATATCTGTCTTTAAAGTATGATTCGAAAAGTTCGCCATCCTCTCCAAGATCGTGGTTTCCTGGTGCGATATAATATGGCTTTTTTGTTAATTTCATATCCGTTACAAGGTTTTCGAAACATTCGTTGATTGGATGTGATACGGTATCACCAGTTAAAACGCCAAACTTTAAGTCTTCAATTTCTGCTAATTGATCAAAGATATTCATAAATGGCGGATAGATACGTGTTGATGATGCACTACTACTACCATATACATGTCCTGCTATATAGAACATAAATCTATTCGAGTCATCTGATGTTTCAAAGTCAAGAGTTGGAGTGCCTCTTTTTGTGTCATTTATTTTCTCAATAACAAGATGCTTTGCTCTGCTCATATAAGATCTAACAGGATATCTGTCGATAATATATATTGAAAATGCCAACACAACTATTATAATAGTTGCAAAATATATTAACATTTTAGATTTTTTACTGTATTTTGAACTTTTCATTATTTATCGTTTCTCCTAGGATTACTTTTGTTAATATAAAAATAACATAAATATTTACACAATTCAATTATTAGCCAGTTATTTAATGGTGCTTAGGACTAAAAGTGGTTCATTTAGTTGATTTTTATATTGAGTATTAGGATAAAACGTTAAGGAATTGAATATAATGCAAAAACTGTACAAATTATGGTTGAATTTAGCACAATTTGTGATAAAATTATAGTAAGGAATATCCTCTAAGCAGGATGAAATTATTTGAACGATGCATGTGAAAAAGTAAAAATATTTATAAGAATAATTGTCATGATAAATTGAACCAGATATCTTGCGATGATTGTATAATGTAAACTCCAAGATGTCGAACATTACTGCACTTTTGCATGTATAGAAAAGGAGGAGTATTATGCCACATGTTGTTGATGAAGTAAAAGGACTTTATAAGGTTATTGAGTTTAAGGAGTTTAGAAAGACGGAAGGGGTTACTTTTGATGTTGTTCCAGTAAAAGCATTGGGTCAAATTGATGCAGTTGATCGTGTGATTCATTGTGCTGATGCAATATCTCCATCTGAGACAAAAGGTGTTTCTCGTCCATGGTATATGCATATGCATCAGCAGGATAATCTTGTTGTGTTGCATGGAATTAGATATGTAGAACTTTATACTCCTGCGCACGGAAAGATTGAGCAATTTACTGTTACACCAGATGCTATTTACAAGGGAGATCATCTTATTATTGAAGGTGGGGCAATGCTTACATGGCCAAGAGGTGTTTTTCATAGGATAGTAAGCGGTGATGGGGGATCGGCTTCCATCAATCTTGCAATGCACTATGATGGTTTTGACATCAGCACAAATTTCAATATTTATGATTTTAACATGGATACAGGAAGATTTCATGTTTTAAGAGAAGGTGTTTTGGATCAGTATTAAATATTAACGTTTAGTTCTAAAGTGAAATACAACCCTATATCATGGGGTTGTATTTTTGTATGTAGCAACAATAGCTTAAATTTATCCTCTATATTCATATAGTTTTTAATTCCAATAATATGGTTTTTATAGTATACTACGAGATGAATTTTTAATATTATAGTATGTTGTTTTTTTGATGTAGAATTAAAATACAAATAAGATGAAAAAAATTGATTATTTCTATTGACGAATTAAAGGTAGTATAGTATTATACGAGTGACGAAACGTTTCGTGCATGAGGAGAATATTATTTTGGGTACAACAATAAAAGATATTGCAAAAGAGACTGGATTAGGGCTTGCTACTATTTCAAAATATATTAATGGTGGAAATGTTCTTGAAAAGAATAAGGTTGCTATTGAAAAAGCAATAAAAGAATTAGATTATACAGTTAATGAATTTGGAAGAAGTTTAAAGACTAAAAAGTCTATGACTGTTGGAATTGTTATTCCAGAACTTAGCAATATTTTTGTTACAAATATCATCACTATAATTGAAGATATTTTGCGTAAAAAAGGATATAGTATCATCGTGTGTGATTGTCGTACTGATCAAAAGCTTGAAAAAGAGGTTGTTGATTTTCTTATTAGAAAACGAATAGATGGGCTTATAATTATGCCTGTATCAGAAAATGGAGAGTTTCTTAATAAAGTTGTTGTTAAAAAGATACCGATTGTGCTTATTGATAGAATACTGGAGGGGTTAGATGCTGATGTAGTTATGGTTGATAACATTTCGGCTTCTGAAAAAGCGACTAAAAACTTAGTAAACAACGGACATACTAAGATAGGAATTATCGTCGGTCCAGAAGAAATCTCGACATCCAGACAACGTCTTATTGGTTATAAAAATGTTCTTAAAAGTGCAGATATTACTATTAAAGATGAGCTTATAGCTTATGGTGACTATACTGTGCAAGGTGGATATGAGAAAATGAAACACCTTTTAAAAACAAATAAAAATATGACTGCTACTTTTGTTACTAACTATGAAATGACTTTGGGAGCGATTATTGCAATCAATGAAATGAATGTAAAAATCCCTGATGATCTTTCGTTTATAGGATTTGATAATTTGGAACTATCTAGAGTTATTAAACCTAATCTATCTATTGTTGATCAACCATTAAGTGAAATTGGGCAGAGTGTTGCAAAAACTATTCTTAAAAGATTGGCAGAAGAGCAAAGCACAGCAAAAACTAAAATTGAATTGATGACAACATTAATTGAGCGAGATTCGGTAAAAAGCGTTTAGAAACATTGTGTAATTTTAATCATAAGCGAAACGTTTTACATCATATGCTTTTACATATAAGCGAAACGTTTTGATGGAACTGTAAAAACAAATATAAAATAAATGTACTAATACTATAAAAAGTATTATCTAAATAAATAATGCATCTTACTTTAAGGATATATAAAAGTAAGAATAAGCGTAACTTGGAGGAAAAATGAAAAAATTATTACTTGGAATCGATATAGGAACATCTGCATGTAAAGTTGCACTATTTGATGAGTCTGGTAAAGTTGTTGCTTCAAACACTGGGGACTATAACTTATACTATCCAGAAAAAGGATGGGTTGAACAAGATCCTAACGAGTGGTGGGATGCAGTTGCTGGTGCGATTAAGCAGATGCTTGCTGATAATTTCATCGACGCAAAGGCTATTGCTGGTATTGGAGTTGATGGACAGAGTTGGTCTGCTATTCCGATCGATAAATCTGGTAAGGTTTTAGCAAAAACTCCTATATGGATGGATACGCGTGCTACTGATATTTGTGATGAGCTTAGATCTAGCATTGGCGAAGAGAAGATTTTTGCACTATGTGGAAATCCACTTCAACCTACATATACTTTGCCTAAGATTCTTTGGTTTAAAAAGCACAATCCAGAGATGTTTGCAAAAATTGATAAAGTGCTGCAATCTAACAGCTTTATTGTTTATAGATTGACAGGCAAGATTTCACAGGACTTATCCCAAGGATATGGTCTTCATTGTTTTGATATGAGAAAAGGTACATGGGATAAAGACATGTGTGAGCAGATGGGGCTTAATATCAATATCTTGCCAGAAAACATCGTTCAATCTCATGAGGTTGTAGGTGCAGTCGATGAAAAAGCGGCTCAGCTTACTGGACTTGCTGTTGGAACTCCAGTTGTTGCTGGTGGACTTGATGCGGCATGTGGAACACTCGGTGCTGGAGTTATAAACTCTGGTCAAACACAAGAGCAGGGCGGTCAAGCAGGTGGTATGAGTATTTGCTTGGATGAATATAAAGCGGATGAAACTCTTATACTTGGTTTTCACGTTATACCAGATAAATGGTTACTTCAAGGAGGAACTGTTGGTGGTGGTGGAGTTATTCGCTGGTTTGAAAGAGAATTTTGTGAAAGTGAAAGAGAGGCTGCAAAGCTTAATAATACAAACTCATTTGATGAGATGAATGTGAGTGCGGCAAAGATTTCTGAGGGTAGTGAGGGAGTTGTATTCTTACCTTACATGTCTGGAGAGCGTTCGCCGATTTGGGATAAAAATGCTAAAGGTGTTTTCTATGGTTTAGATTTTAGTAAAACTAGAGCACATATGATTCGCTCATGTTTTGAAGGTGTTGCATTTTCACTAAAGCATAACTTGGACGTAGCGCAGAAAGCTGGTGCAAAAGTTAATGAACTATATGCAACTGGTGGATCGGCTAATAGCCTGCTATGGACACAGATTAAATCTGATATAACTGGAAAGACTATCGTTGTTCCATCATCAGATACATCAACGACAATGGGTGCGGCTATGCTGGCTGGAGTTGGAACTGGTGTTTATAAGTCATTTGAAGAAGCTGTTGAAAAAACAGTTGTGGTTACAAGAACTCACAAGCCATCAATGGATAAAAACAAAAAATATAAAAAGTTCTATGATATTTACATCGAACTTTATAAAAACTTAAAAGGTATAATGGCCAAAGGCTAAAGGAGAAATTATTATGAAAGCAGCAGTATTACATGCAAAAAATGATATTAGGTACGGAGATTTTGAAACACCAGAAGTTAAGCCTAATTGTATCAAGGTTAGCGTTAAAGTGTCTGGAATATGTGGATCTGATATTCCAAGAGTATTGGGAGATGCATCTCATTACTTTCCAAATGTTTTAGGTCATGAGTTTTCTGGCGAAGTTGTAGAAGTTGGCGATGGAGTAGAGCGAGTTAAAGTTGGAGATAGAGTTAGTGGAGCACCACTTGTACCATGTTTAAAATGTGAAGATTGTCAAAAAGGCGATTATGCACTTTGTAAGAATTATAGTTTTATAGGCTCAAGAGAGCAAGGAAGCTTTGCGGAGTATGTTGTTATACCAGAGTCAAATGCCGTTGTGTTTGATAAAGGTACATCTTTTGAGCAAGGAGCATTGTTTGAGCCATCAACAGTTGCGGCTCATGGAGTTTTTTGTAATGACTTTAAAGGCGGCGGAGATGTTGCTGTTCTTGGTGGTGGAAATATCGGACTTTTTACAGCACAATGGGCAAGGATTCTTGGCGCTAAAAGAGTTGTAGTTTTTGATATTGATAATGATAGATTGGCACTTGCTAAAAAATTAGGAGTTGATGAGACTATCAATACTTTGGATAAAGACTTTATGGATCAAGCACTGGCGATAACTGGTGCAAAAGGATTTGAGTATGTTTTTGAAACTGCTGGTGCTATTCCGACTATGCATATGGCTTTTGAGCTTGCTGGTAATAAATCTAATGTATGCTTTATTGGAACGCCGCATCAAGATTTAACATTTACACCAAAGCAATGGGAGAACATGAACAGAAAAGAGTTTAAACTGACTGGATCATGGATGTCATATTCTGCACCTTTCCCAGGCAAAGAGTGGGACTTAACAGCTCATTATTTTTCAACAGGTGAGCTTAAATATGATGAAGCTATGATATTTAAAAAGTTTCCATTATCAGAGGCTAAGCAAGCTTTTGCATTATATGAAAACCCAAGACAAGTTAAAGGAAAAATTCTACTCGTAACTGACTAAACGATAAACAAGATTTAATATAAAAATATAAAACCAAAAGGAGAAAAAATAAAATGAGTAATTTTGTAGATCCAAAATTAGTGCCTCAAAGAACATTGTCAAACGGAAATAAAATGCCTTGTATGGGTATGGGAACTTTCGGATCAGACCGTTTCACACCTGAGCAAGTTTCTGATGCAGTTGGTGGAGCTATCAAATCTGGATATAGAATGTTTGACTGTGCTGCTGTATATGGAAACGAAGCGTTAATCGGTAAAGTATTTAAAGATGCTTTTGATAATGGCATTGTTAAAAGAGAAGAACTTTTTATCACTTCTAAAGTATGGAATGATATGCACGGTAAAGGCGACGTTCTATTATCAATGGCTCAAACATTAAAAGACTTACAATTAGATTATATAGATGCTTTCTTTGTACACTGGCCATTTCCAAACTATCATGCTCCAGGGTGTGATGGAGATGCTAGAAACCCAGACTCTAAACCTTTCAGCGTTGATGCATTTATGGCAACATGGCGTCAAATGGAAAAATTGGTTGATATGGGACTTGCAAAGAACATTGGTATGTCTAGCATGACAGTTGCAAAATTAGAGGCAGTACTTCCTCTATGTAGAATTAAACCAACAGTTATTGAGATGGAGTTGCACCCTTGTTTCCAACAACCAGAGCTGTTTGACTACTGTGTTAAAGCTGGAATCGAGCCAATCGGATTCTGTCCAATCGGTTCACCAACTCGTCCTGAAAGAGATAAAACTGAAGATGATGTTGTTGATATTCAAGATCCGGCTGTTGTTGAAGTAGCAAAGAATCACGGTGTTCACCCAGCAGTAATATGCTTAAAGTGGGCAGTTCAAAGAGGTCAAACTCCAATTCCTTTCTCAGTATTTGAGAATGAATATGTGAGCAATCTAAAGAGCACAACAGAAGATTCTTTAACAGATGCTGAGATGGAACTGCTAAAGTCAGCTGATAAAGATTGTAGACTTATCAAAGGTCAAGTTTTCCTATGGGAAGGTGCAAACGGCTGGGAAGATCTTTGGGATTTAGATGGAACAATTACCAAATAACTAATACATTCATTTTGGGCGGCAGAATTAACTACTCTGTCGCCACACTCTTTTTAAATGAAATATAATAGTTAATATAGGAGAAAATATATATTATGATACACCCATTAAAACAACTGGTATTAGACCAGAAAAAAGGAATAAAGCGCGGAATTACATCCGTTTGTAGTGCCAATAAATTTGTATTGGAAGCTGCAATGGAAAATGCTAAAAAGTATGATGAGTATGTTTTAATCGAAGCTACTGCAAACCAAGTAAATCAGTTTGGCGGCTATACAGGAATGAAGCCTGCTGACTTTGCTGTTTTTGCTAAAGGCATTGCAAAAAATGTTGGATTTGATTTGGACAAGCTGATATTAGGTGGAGACCACTTAGGACCGCTTACATGGACAGGCGAAAACGAAGATAAGGCTATGGAAAATGCTGTTGAGCTTATGAAGCAATTTATCAAGGCTGGATTTACAAAGATTCATATCGATACTAGCATGAAAGTAGCGGATGATGATAAGGATGCAAGGCTATCCGATGAAGTTATTGCAAAACGTGGAGCATTACTGTGTAAAGTGTGTGAAGATGCATACGCTGAGCTTAAAAAGTCTGATGCCGATGCGATGTATCCAGTATACGTAGTTGGATCCGAAGTTCCTATTCCTGGTGGAGCACAAGAAGAGGAAGAAGAAGGGATTCAAGTAACTAAGGTTGCTGATTTAAAGGATACTATTGCTGTTTTCAAAGCTGAATATGAAGCTTTGGGGCTAAAAGACGCATGGGATAGAGTTATCGCTGTTGTTGTTCAACCAGGTGTTGAGTTTGGCGATGCTACAATAGATGAATATGATAGAGTAAAAGCGGCTGATTTGATTAAGGTTATGGATGAATATCCATCATTGGTATTGGAAGGTCACTCTACTGATTATCAAACAAAAGAAAAGTTAAAAGAGCTTGTTGAAGATGGAGTTGCTGTGCTAAAAGTTGGACCAGCTCTTACTTTTGCACTTAGAGAAGCACTATTTGCTTTAAATGATATCGAAAATGAGATCTATGGTCAAACTGGTGTTCACCTTTCAAACTTGAAGAAAGTTATGGAAGATGTTATGCTTAAAAGCCCTGGTAACTGGCAGAAGCATTATCATGGCAGTATGGATGAACTGATTGGTAAGAGAAAATATAGCCTATCTGATAGAGCTAGATATTATCTTCCAAACGAGCAAGTAGATGCGGCTATAAATAGACTTATTGATAATCTATCAAAAGAGGATATCAGCATTGCATTACTTAGTCAGTACATGCCTATCCAGTATACAAAAGTTAGAGAAGGAAACTTAAACAACGATCCAGTTTCACTTCTAAAAGACAGAGTAGTTAACTGCATGGATGAATACGGTTATGCATGTGGTAGAGCATAGATAGTTTTAAATAAATAATGCGAGGTAAAAAGACATGTTAAAAAAGATACCAAAGTTGATTTCACCTGAACTTATTAAAGTGCTTATGCAAATGGGTCATGGTGATGAGATTGTTATTGCTGATGGAAACTTTCCAGCAGAAGCTTATGGTCAAAGAGTAATCCGTCTTGATGGATTAAATGTTCCAGAAGTTTTAGAAGCGATTCTTCAATATTTCCCACTTGACAGATACTCTGAGTATCCAGTTGCACTTATGGAGCTAGTTCCTGGTGATACTGTTGAAACTCCAATATGGGATGAGTATAAAGATATTGTTTCTGTTAGTGAAGAAGGTCATTTAGTACCTAAAGGTTTTGAACACGTTGAAAGATTTGCTTTTTATGATAGAGCAAAAGAGGCTTATGCTGTTATTGCAACAAGCGAAGCGGCATTATATGCAAATGTTATTCTTAAAAAAGGTGTTTGCTAAAAAGTGAAGATATAATTTTTAGTAAACAACAGAAATATTGATACGTTCATTTTTTTAAATAAGAACGAAGGCAATTAATGCCTTCGTTTTTGAGTTTATACGTATTTAGTTATTAAAGCCTAAGTATCTTGCTTAGGTGCTAGATTTGCCTGTGTAAAAGCAGTATCAGAAGGACTGCATAAAGCAAGAATTAGTGCTAGAATAATTGTTATTATAAGTTTAGTAGTCATTTTTCATTACCTCCATTTACTAAGAATATACAGTTGTAACTTACTAGCTTGTTAACAGCGATATGAATAAAATGTTAATAAAAAGCACGATCAAACTAAAAATAGCTATTACTGATTATTAGAAAGATATTTATCAAGCCAGTTTTCCAAAATAGCAAGATTATCAGCAAAATCAGTTCTTCCAAAACCCAGCCTAAATGCGTTTGCACCATGATCATAAACGCTTGCAGGCAAAATCATCAAGTTTATATCATCCAATAACTTATTAGAAATCTCATCTACATTTAGCTTGTCGATCAATACAGGAAGACCAATAGAGCCAGCAATTGGTCTATTCCAAGAGAGTATATTGCTGTATTTTTCAAAGAACAAATCAGCGGCTTTAAGATTTTTAGAGATGATATCATTATTGCGCTGTAAGATTCGATCCTTTTGACGTAGTGCCATTATTGATAAAATCTCAGCAGTTGCACTTGCGCATATTGTAGTGTAATCTTTATATTGTTTAAGGGTGCTTAATATTGACTTGTTTTTACAAACCAACCATCCACATCTTGCACCAGGCATTGCAAATGACTTGGATAATCCGCAAAGAGATATTGCATTATCGTACATTTCACTTACACTAGGTAGACGATCATTTTCATCATGCTCTAAAAATCGGTACATCTCATCGGAGAATATCAAGCAGTCATTGTTTTTTGCAATTTGGATTACACGGTCAAGGTCATCCTTTGATATCATTGCTCCAGTTGGGTTGTGTGGAAAGTTTATAACTATCATTTTAGTATTTAAGTCCACAAGTTTTTCTAATTCATCAACATCAAAATACCAGCCGTTATCGAACTTAGCATCCCAGTTTTCAATGATAGCACCATTGGACTGTGCAATCTCATATAGAGATTGATAACAAGGGGAGGCGCATACGATTTTATCTCCGCTTTGGATTAATGAGCGCATTGTAATATAGATGCCTTCTTCTGGAACAACATGGAGAATATCATCGCTATTAATTTCATTATATAGCTTTGAGATCTCATCCAACAAGATTGGATTTCCTTGCGACTCAGTATATGTTAAAGTTGCATTATCCCACATTTCTTTGGATTCATCGTCAGCATATTTTAATAGTTCTTTTACGCTTAATGGTTCACAATCGGAGCAACTTAGTAGATGCTTAATTTTGAATTCATATAGATCGAAATATCTTTCGAGTTTAAATGGGTTTATCTTTTTTTCGTTCATACAAAGCCTTCTTTCAAAATATTAGTATAAAGCTAAAAATCTTTTTTATAATAGTTTTATTATTATACATTATTTTAATAAGCGTTGATATAATATTGGCTATAAAATATAAATATTATTTGATATGAGAGTTTATTATCTGTAAAGATTATATTGGGATTTTTTGCTGGAATAAATAAGAATATAAATAAAAACGACCACTTAATTGATTATATAAGTGGTCGTTTATTGGTTTATTTATTTGAAATATAGTTGTTAAGCATCGAGTTTGCGGCTTTTCTAAGCTCAAGATTGAACTTTTTAAGTGAGATTACAAAAGACGAGAAGTTTTTATATCCATAGTTTCTTGTATCAAAGTTTGGAAAACGCTTTGAAAGTTTTGATCCAACTTCACTAAGACTTACCCAACCATCATCACCGCTTATCTCATCTATGATTGCGATGATTGCATTTGTAATTGCCTTTTTGCTGGTGATGTTATTACCCTTGATAGTTGGTTTTTTTACACTTGGGTTGTCCTGCTCATCTTCAGATCTGCCCAATACTTCTAAGTATTTAAACTGCTCACATGCTGATATAAACGGTTGTGGTGTTTTCTTTTCGCCCATACCAAGAACGTACATACCAGTTTCTCTTAGTCTTGAAGCGAGCCTGGTAAAATCGCTATCGGAAGAAACGATACAAAATCCATCCACTTTGTTGCCGTATAATATATCCATTGCATCGATAATAAGCGCAGCATCCGTCGCGTTTTTCCCTGTTGTATAAGAGTATTGTTGGATTGGTGTTATTGAGTTTGAAAGCAATACATTTTTCCAAGACGACATCTGTGGGCTTGTCCAATCTCCATAAATACGCTTGATTGTTGGAGTGCCGTGGTTTGATATTTCGTTCAATATGCTTTTTATATACTTAGCAGAAACATTATCAGCATCGATTAAAACCGCTAAGCGTTTATCTGAATTCATCATTAATTTTCTTTTCCTCTATTATCTTAGTCTATGTTTATTTACTATTACTTATTATTTTTTATTACAATAATATTTTACCATGCAAACAGTATTAAATCAATTTAGCTAGGATTTTAGTGGGTTTAAGCGTTTGTTACAATGCATTGTTTTGGGATTATTGGCTATTTGGGATAAAAAATCAAAAGAAGCTAAATTCTTTGCAAATAATATATCAATACATGAGATTCTATGTTACAATCTATGTCGCATATATAAACAAAAAATAGGGAGAAAAAGTAAGATAAATGATAACAGTAAATGATGTAGAGTTAAGATTTGCGGATAAAGCGCTTTTTGAGGAAGTGAATATAAAATTCACACCTGGCAATTGCTATGGTGTTATTGGTGCTAATGGGTCAGGAAAATCGACATTTTTGAAGATTTTGTCTGGTGAAATAGATACAACAAAAGGACATGTTTCGATTGATCAAGGGCAAAGACTTGCAGTATTAAAACAGAACCATTTTGAATTTGATGAATTTACAGTACTTGATACTGTAATAATGGGACATGAAAGACTATATTCTATCATGAAAGAAAAGGATGCAATCTATGCAAAACCAGATTTTTCTGATGAAGATGGCGTAAAAGTTGCAGAGCTTGAGGGCGAATTTGCAGAGCTTGATGGATGGAATGCTGAGTCTGGTGCAGAGAGATTGCTTATGGACTTGGGTGTTGATAAAGGATGCTTTTATAGTTTGATGAAAGATATCCCAGCTGATGATAAGGTTAAGGTGCTTTTGGCTCAGGCTTTGTTTGATTCTCCAGATATCTTGCTTTTAGACGAGCCTACTAACCACTTGGATTTTCAAGCGATTACATGGCTAGAAAACTTTTTGATGGACTATGAAAATACAGTTATTGTTGTTTCGCATGATAGACACTTTTTGAATAAAGTTTGTACTCATACAGTTGATATCGATTTTAGAAAAGTTAAATTATATGTAGGTAACTATGATTTTTGGTATCAATCTAGTCAGTTGGCATTAAAGCTTATGAGAGATGCAAACAAGAAAAAAGAAGAAAAGATAAAAGAGCTTCAAACATTTGTTGAAAGATTTAGTGCAAATGCTTCAAAGGCGCAACAAGCTACTTCTAGAAAAAAATTATTGGATAAGATCGTATTGGATGATATTCAGCCATCATCAAGAAAATATCCGTTTGTAACATTTGTCCAAGAGCGTGAGCTTGGAAAAGATGTTTTATTTGTAAATGACTTGTGTAAAACCATTAATGGCGAAGATGTGATAAAAGATCTAACTTTCACTGTTGCAAGGGGAGATAAGATTGTATTTTTATCAAAACATCCAGCAGCAGTTTCTACACTTTTCAAAATCTTGAACGGAGAGCTTGAGCCAGATTCAGGATCGTATAAATGGGGAGTTAGTGCAACTCATTGTACGCTACCTAAAGACAATGGTTCATATTTTGATGGCAAAGAGCTATCGCTTATTGATTGGTTGCGTGAATACTCAGAGGCGGAAAAGGATGAGACTTTTATTCGTGGATTCTTAGGAAAAATGCTGTTTGCTGGAGATGAAGTGTTTAAAAAGGTAAATGTGTTATCTGGTGGAGAAAAGATGCGTTGTATGTTTTCAAGAATAATGCTTTCTGGGGCAAATGTTTTGCTTATAAACGAGCCGACTAATCACTTGGACTTAGAGTCTATTCAAGCAGTTAATGATGGATTTGTTGCATTTAAAGGGTGTATGCTGTTTAACTCGCATGACCATAAATTTATCCAAACGATTGCGAATAAAGTTGTTGAGATAACACCTAAAGGTGCAGTATTGACGGAATGTTCATTCGATGAATATTTAGAAAATAAAGCTAACAACTAGTAAGTAAAAAGTAATATAATTTTAGGTCGAGCTAGTACAATAAGCTTGACCTTTTTTATTATATTAATTTATTAAATGCCATAAATATTAGGTTGTTTTTGGTGGTTAAAAGTATATAATAGTAATAGCTAGTTTGATTTATAAGTTAAAAAAAGGAGCAAAATATGCAATATAGAAAATTTGGAAAAACAGGCGAAGAGGTTTCAGTTTTGGGATTTGGTGCAATGAGATTGCCTGTTGTTGGAAAAGATGAGAGCAAGATTGATAAGCAAGAAGCAAAGACGATAATAAGAGCTGCTATTGATAGTGGGCTTAACTATATTGATACAGCATATCCATATCACGGAGGGAACAGCGAGGCGTTTGTAGCCGAAGTGTTAGAGGACGGATATCGTGATAAGGTGAAGATTGCAACGAAACTTCCGTCATGGAGCATTAAGACTAGAAAAGATATGGACGATTATTTAAATAAACAACTAGGTAATCTTAAAACTGATTGCGTGAATTTTTTGCTATTGCATACACTTTGTGATGATTATTGGCAAATGTATAAGGATAACGATGTTAAAGGATTTGTTGAGCAGGCTAAAAGGGATAATAAAATTAAGCATATAGGTTTTTCTTTCCATGATGACCTTCCAGTTTTCAAGAAAATTGTGGATGAGTTTGATTGGGATTTTTGTATGTTCCAATACAATTTTATGGATGAAAACCATCAAGCAGGAAAGCAAGGTCTTAAATATGCGCATGATAAAGGACTTGGGATCGCAATTATGGAACCGCTTCGTGGCGGTGCACTAGTTAAGAATATCCCTGATGATGTTCAGAAAAAATGGGATAGCTTGGGAACTGACCGCAGTGTTGCAAACTGGGCGCTTAGATACTTATGGGATCAACCTGAGGTTGATATCGTGCTAAGTGGTATGAGTAGTATCCAGCAGGTGCGTGATAACTTAAAAGAGGCTGATCTAGCAAAAACAGGGTGTTTGAGCGAAAATCAAAAAGAAGTTATAGGTCAGATTAGAGATATCTATAAGTCCAGAATGGTTATCGATTGTACTGCATGTAAATATTGTATGCCATGTCCATATGGCGTTGATATTCCTGGCAACTTTGCATTTTTGAACAATGGATCTATGTATCAAGATATGAATGAAGCAAAGAGGGTATATACAAGGTTTTTTGATGACGAATTTAAATCCAAGCACTGCGTAGCATGTGGAGCTTGTGAGCCTACATGTCCACAGCATATTCCTATAATAGAAAAGCTGAAACTTGTAAATAAAACATTGGGATAAAAAACATAACTAATTTTAATAAATCACGTGCACATACTAAAATTGCACGTGATTTTTGTTATCTAGCACATTCACAAACTAGATGATATGTGTTATCATTGGAAGATTAGAATTTAAGGAGAATTATTATTAATAGATTAGAGAAAAAAATAGCGGACAGAGTTCCGTTTTTCTATGGTTGGGTTGCGATAGTGTTTGCTGGAATAGGTTTGTTTTTTACAGGACCTGGTCAAACATATAGCTTTTCAATCTTTATAGAGCATTTTATATCTGAGTTTAACTGGACAAGAACAGAGGTTAACTCATATTATTCGATAGCTTCACTTATTTCTGGGCTTTCGATGTACTTGGTAGGTAGGGTTATTGATAAAAGAGGTGCAAAAAAAGTTATGATTGCAGCAGCATTGCTTTTAGCATTTGCAATGCTTTGGTTCAGCTTTTTAAACTCGCTATTTATGCTGTTTATCGGATTTTATCTTGGAAGATTTGCTGGTCAAAGCTCTTTGGCATTAGCGTCAAACACAATCCCTCCACATTGGTTTGTAAAGAAGCGTGGTCATGCGATAATGCTTACAGGGTTAGGTTCAACAGTGGGTAATATGGTATATCCAAAGCTTAATGTGTTTTTGATAGATGCATTTGGTTGGAGAGGCGCATTTCAAGCGTTGGGTGGATTGCTGGTATTTATATTTATTCCATTATGCTATTTTTTTATAATCAATAAACCAGAGGATATAGGTCAGCATCCAGATAATATCAGCGATGAGGATCATGATAAAGAGCATCTTTTACATGTTGAATTGGATCATGATACATCTTTGAATCAATCAGAAGCGATAAAAACGCTTGTGTTTTGGATTATGTTTTTATCAGCACTTCAATTTTCTATGATAAATACGGGTATTGGGCTTAATTTCATCTCGATCTTCAACGAAGGTGGTATAATGGATATCGGCTTTATTACATCGATGATGTCACTTTCACCGCTTATTGGTATTGGGTCTACATTGTTAAGCTCTTTGTATATTCACAAGCTTAAAAAGCCAAACTTGCTTTTGGGCGTGCTGTCACTTGTACAAGCGTTTTCATATATATTATTATCAAGACTAAACTCACAGCTTGGCGCTTTAATATATACGATAATAATGGGTTGTACTTTTTCGATATTCTTATTGCTTCACAACATATTGAAGCCATACTTTTTTGGAAGAAAGCATATAGGTGCGGTTTCTGGTGTGATGTTTATCGCTCTTTCAGCAGGTAGTGCTTTTGGACCGATATTATTTGGACTATCTTACGATATGCTTGGTGGATATAGACAAGTGCTTTTGGCTTGCGCAAGCTTGCCATTTATAACTGGTGTTATGATGGTGTTTTTGAGAAAACCGAAAAAGAGAAGACACTTAGCTTAGAAATAAAATTTTGATTTAAGTTGTTGGAGGATAATATGATAAAACTTGTAGTATTTGATATGGACGGAACGTTAGTCGATACGATGGATGGAATCGCATATAGTGCAAACCTTTTAATGGCGGAGTACGGATTTAAACAGCATGACAGAGACTTTTATAGTCGTGGTGTGGGTCATGGTGCTAAAGGTCTTATTGCTTATATTATAGAGAATCAAGGTCTTGATAAGTCCATGCTTGATGAATTGGTTGATGGGTTTGTAAGGTTATATTCTGAACATTGTTTAAGATATAATAAAATTTATGATGGAATGGATGAAGTTGTTAATCACCTTGTAAACAAAGATGTGAAAATTGCTATCAATACCAATAAACCTCAGAATATGGCGGTTAGAATTTTATCAGATTTATTTGATATAGATTTGTTCTCGGATGTAAGAGGTGCTTGCACTGATTATCCTAGCAAGCCTAGCCCCATTGCAGTCAATATGATTATGCAATCGTTAAAGCTAAAGGCTGATGATTGTGTGTATATTGGAGATAGTATTGTTGATATTGACACTGCAAAAAATGCAGGTATCAAGTCTATCTGTGTTACATGGGGATATGGAAAGAGTGAAGATGTTAAAGCGGCGGATTATGTTGTTTCTGATGCAAAAGAGATTATAAACATTATAGAAAAGATTGATCGATAAGAGGCTTTATTAAGTGTAGCTTCATTTGCGTTAATATATAAATAAGAATATAATAAAATAAAGGACAATATTATTTAGGGGTGAGTGTTTTGATTTTTGCATATTTGGTTGTAATTGCAGTTGGATATTTTATGGGATGCATACAGAGTTCATATATAATTGGGCGAATGGAAAAAATAGACATTAGAGAATACGGGTCAAATAATGCTGGCGCTTCAAATGCATTTATGGTTTTGGGCTGGAAAAAAGGGGTCATTGTTGGAGTAATTGATATTCTAAAATCAGCGATTCCTGTTTTTATTGTAACACTTATTTTTAAAGAAAATGACGCAATTGCTATGACTTGTGGCGTTGCGACTACGGTCGGACATATTTTCCCAATATTTATGGGTTTTAGAGGCGGAAAAGGTACGGCTAGTATTGCAGGAACATTTTTGGGTCTTAATCCGTTGATATTTGTTATTGTTGCGGTAACAATCATGTTGATATCGTTTATAAGTAATTATATTGCAGTAGGCACGTTTGCGTTGCATATTGCGGCTATTATCTGCCTAATAACTTTTGGTTTTAGCACTGCAGCTATTTGGATATATGTCTGCGTTATGTGTTTGAATTTATTCTTGCATTATCCTAATTTTAGAAGGATTTTAAAAGGAAAAGAGACAAAGTTTAGGTCAGTGTTTAAAAAGTCTTAAAAGTAGCGAATAAAAAAACTAAAGGGGATTAATAAATGGACGGAACAATTAGAGCGAATATATCACCGGGTAAAAAGGTTGAAATAGTATTAAAGCAAGATCAAAGAAGTGGTAAACTGACTAAAGGCGTTGTTGCAAACTTGCTGACAAAATCACCAACTCATCCGCATGGGATAAAAGTGCGATTAGAGGATGGTCAAGTCGGTAGGGTTAAGAATGTATTATAGTTTTTAGTATAGACCATGACTCCAGTTTTTTTTCAAATTTAATGGCATGGGCTGGGCTTGTTGATGGCATTTTATAAAAGTTGTGGTTGTCGTCAAATCCAACTTTTCTTTTATAGGTGTCATGTGCTTTTGTGCCATTAAAAAATACGTGTTTGATTTTTGGATATTGTTTAAATAGAGAATCAAAGTCATTCGCTTCATCATCTTTTATGTTTGAATCCAAACTTCCATTTCGGTTACAATTTTTTATAACATCCCAAACAGCAATATTGTTATTTAGCAAGAGTTGCTTTTTTTCAGCATAATTATCAGTGTAATCACATTTATAAAGGGAAAATATTATATTCCAAAAAGCGTTTCGTTTGTGACCATAATACTCATTTTTAGTCAATGAGTCTATTCCTGGGATTGATCCCAAGATAAGAATATGGCAATTATTATCGATTATGGGTAAAAAGCAGTTTATATTGTTTTTGAGCATAAAAATATTCCTTGCATGATAAATCTGATTATTTATATTTGACAAATAGCTTTGCATCTTGGATTAAAAATTTGATATCAGTTGGACCAAGATTGCCTTTGTAAAAATTATTTTCTTTATTCACTTGCATTATTCTATCAAACAATTCTTTTGGGTCACTTTCAGCGATCTTTTCGATTGAATCACATCCAGAATGGACTTGCGTGGTCGCATATAGCGCACTTACATATCGAAGACGAGAAACATCCATTAGGCTTGTTATATGTGTAAGTTCTTTTTCATCAATGCTATTTTTAAGAGCTTTAAAATTATCGCTTATTTGCATAAAATCGTACAATTTATCTGATGCAATGATTCCAATGGCTTCAAGTATCTCTTTTGATTTATCGCTGATTGTTGGATAATCACAAATCTTTCTTGCAGGTGAATGATAGCTATTGATCTGCCGTCTTAAAATATTTAAGTAATCAAAATCTATTTTCGTCTTATCGCTAAGTGATTGAATCTTCTTTTTGGTTTTTACTGCATCTTTAAGGAGAGCCATATTGCTTAAACCTTGATTTATAAGCACATCAAAATTATCATCGATATTTTCACGCAATATCATCCAGCTAGGTATTAAAATATCGGTTTTAAGCATATCCTTATATGCCATTATAGAAATGCTCTTTAAGTTTAAATAATAACTCATATAATCCTCCTTAAAACTATTTTTCTAATATCTCTTTTTGAGCCTTTTTTGTAAGTGATGATAGGACTAACTCATAAGAATTATCTATCATTTGCTTTAAAATTTCATCAGGGACACTACCATTAAGATCAACTGAATTCCAATGTATCTTGTTCATATAGTACCCAGGTTTTATATCGTTATATTCAGATCTAACAGCTTCACCAAAAGCTGGATCGCATTTTAATGTGATAATATCATTTTTTTCTTTGTCATGACTCAACATACCACACATCTTATTGGAGATTAAAAATCTATGTGCATCCCATTCCATTTTGAAATCTTTAGTTACACCTTTTTTCGTGAAAAAATATTCGTCTAGCCATGGATAATTCATAAGTGTTAAGCTCCTTTAAGTAGTTTATATTATTATATAATGAGTGAATATTAAATTCAAATAAACCATTAAATATTATAGAATATAATGAAACAGCATAATGGGTTGTAATTTACATAATATAGACCATGCAGTATATTTTTTGGATTTAAATAGCATTTTTATTAAATTATATAGTAATTAATGTAAAAAAGGTGTATAATAAAAAAAGTATAGACTAGTAACTTCGTATTTATCCATAGATTAAAATTTCATTTAGCATCATCAAAGTATAATTATGAAACATCCATAATATCTAGCTAATAACTAAACATATTGATAAATTTTTACAAACATACAAAGGTTTTTGTAGGGCAGTATATCCAAATGCATATAAAATAAGAATTAACCTATTATTAAAAACGATAGTTATATATTTAGCATATAAGCTACAAGAATAGTTGAAAATTGTTATTTGTAGCCTATATATTGTGTAATATTTTAGAAAATTGCTTACATGAGGTCGATGATGAATTGTATTCGTATAAGAGATTTAATAATAATTTATGGTGTTATATTTATATTTGTTGTTGCTTTTCTTTTTATACCTTTTATGTTGTATGATAAAGGAACGAATAGTGTTGTTATTCCTTCATCGGATTTCTCAGACGGCTCTAGAGATTTAACTCATAGACTTCGTGATGTCGATGAACCAATAGTTAAAACCTATACGGTTGAAGTGAGTAAAGAATCTTTATTATCATTACTAGGAAAAAGACCACAGATTATTATTACAAGGCTAGAAGCACAAGGCTATACAATTCTATGGAATGACCATATGATTGGATTTGCTGGAGATGTCGAAAAAGGCAATGCAAACATATGGAACAGTTCTCACAAGTTTAATATACCCGAAGAATTTATACAAGATCAGAACACTCTTGAACTGGTAGTACATAGTAAATATGATGTGGGCATGTTTCATGATTCCATTCAAATTGGATGTGCAAAGGATATTGAAAAATTACACAATAGATTCACTTATGTGTCTGAGCAATTAACAGTTATGTCACTTGGAGCAACCTTATTTACTCTAATTATATCAACGGTCATGTTAGTATTAAACTCAAAAAAACGTGAGGGTATCACATCCATGATGTTGGCAATATTAGTTTTTGCAATATCAACACTCGATTTTTTGACATTTGATACACTGGTTATTTCTTATTTAGCTTTTAAAAAAGTTATTATGTTAACTATGTTTTTAACTCCGATTACATTTGGATTTTATATTTCTTCATTCACACATAGAAAATCGCCTATAAATATCAGCTTTGTAATATTTATAATTTTTGCCATAGGAACAGCTCTTTGTAGCAATATGCTAATATTTAAGAAGTTTTATAATATAGCCTTTTTTATGATGCCTTTGTGTATTGCATATTTCATGTTTGTTTTAATCCCAATGCTTAAAGTGGATAATGATGCTAGAATCCTTTTTGGTGGATCCTTAGTACTGATAGTAATAACTCTGTGGGAAGTAATAGTAAACATAGTGGCACCTTCATTTTTATGTACGTCACCTTTGCCGTATGTTTTGGTTTTGGCAACAATGCTTATTTTATTAATTGCGAGTGAAACAATTCTTAGAAATATACAACTCGAAGATGAGATTGTACAAAAAAATGAACTTTATAAAAAAAGCATTACTGATAAGTTGACTGGTATATATAGCAGACAATATTGTGACCATCTTATTTCAGAATCAATGCTTCCATATTCGGTTGCTATGCTTGATATAGATAAGTTTAAGAATATCAATGACACTTATGGACACACATTTGGTGATGAGGTTATAAAGGTTATTGCACAAACGATGACAGAGTCGATAAGGGAAAATGATTATATTGGAAGATATGGTGGCGATGAATTTATTCTTGTATTAAGATGTCCAAAAGGTCGTGCTTTACAGGTATGTAAAAGAGTAAATGATAGTGTGAGAAATACATATATTGAGCATGGTAACGAAAAAATAAATGTTACTGTATCCATAGGATTGTGTAATGCTGAAAAAATCATATCTACTCGTCAACTAATAGAACATGCTGATATGGCACTCTATAAAGCAAAACAAAGAGGACGCGATTGTATTGTAATATGTGATTCATAGCACCAATCATGGTTTGCATACAATGAATATTCACTATTGGTAGGCACATTTATATCAGTTTTTCTCCCAACATTAAATATAAATAAGCGTATAAAAATAATAACAGTTTTTTACATAATAGCTTTTTAATATACTCAAGCATTATTAAAATAACACTTAGGATTTATGTCCAGATAATATCAAAGGTAAAGACTGCTTGCTGAGTGGATGTTTAATAAAGTTGCCGTATAGCGATATCTCCCCAAATCCCGCTATTTGCATCAACTCAACAAGCCTGTCCTTTTTAATCGGTGTTAAAATAACACTATTATCGATGACTCTGTTTTCAGTTTTTATAGTCAGTTTGGTGTTAAATATAAAGGGCGATTTATGATCATAATACCTTTCAAATTTAACATATTTATTCTCAATTAATGGTAAAGACGTTATATTATTGTCCAAGATATAATCGTAGTTTAAAATCTGGATTGCTATTTTTCCGCCTTTATTTAATTTATTATATGCCTTATATAAAAACTCAGCTATTTGAAGCTCATCTATATGCACAAGTGTGTTTCCAAAGCAGATTATCCCATCAAAACTCTCATCAAGCTTATCGATATCAAGCATATTAAGTGTAGAAAAATCTATTTTTGGATAGCGACGTAAAGCCTCATCAATAAATGATTTTTCTAAGTCAATGCCGCTTATCTTATATGAAGATAAAGCATTTGTAAGCTTTCCATTTGCACATCCAACTTCCATAAGCTTGCTGTTTTTGTTAGGAAATTCACTTTTTACAAATTCAACCTGACTTGAGTTCAGTGCAAATATATAATCATAATAATCATTTATTGATTCATAGAATTTTTCTGCCATTATTTCCACACTTTCTATTTTTGTAATTGCCCATCTGTTGTGATGATGTGAATTTTTGGCACGATGTCTTTTCCACTTTTAGAGATAGCAGTTAGAACTGCGTTTGAAAGACCGCCACAACAAGGAACATTCATTCTAGCAACTGTTATGCTTTTGATATTATTATGCTTTATTATATCAGCTAATTTTTCGCTATAATCAATATCATCCAGCTTTGGACAACCGATAAGAGTTATTTTGCCTTTTATAAACTCTTTATGGAAGTTTCCGTATGAAAAGCCACAGCAAGAAGCTGCAACTAATAAATCAGCACCTTCAAAATACGGAGCCATTGGGTTTATAAGTTTAATCTGACAAGGCCATTGAGACAATTCAGACGGAACATCAGCAGCTACGTCAGCATTTGACTTTGGTTCTAACTTTTTAGCCACAGTAGAAGGACAACCGCCTGATGGACATCCACCACTGGCTCTTTCCTCTTTTTCTTTAAAAGGATCAACCTCTTTTTCAACCAGTTTAATTGCATCAACAGGACAGCTAGGTAAGCACATGCCAAGTCCATCACAATGTGATTCGCTCATTAGCTTTGCTTTTCCGTCTACCATCGCAATAGCGCCTTGATGACAAGCACCCGCACATGCGCCGCAACCGATACATTTGTCTCTATCTATTTGAATAACATTTCTTTTCATTTTTATTTCCTCGCTTTTCATTAATATCTTGAATTTATGGTTTTATTATAGTACTATTAACAAAATAAGTGCGTGACAATTATCACATAAGGAGAAAAAATGTATAGCGATATAAAATTATTTGTCAATATTGATGCCAAAGATATACCTAGTATGCTTCATTGCATTAGTGCATATTCGAAATCGTATGCAAAGGGAGAATATATCATTCTTGCTGGTGATAAAATCGATTGTATAGGTGTGTTGCTTGGAGGCACAATCAGCGTAATAAAAGAAGATATTCTTGGTGGCAGACATATTAAAGCGACAATTGAGAGAAATGGTGTTTTTGCGGAGAGCATTGTATGTGCTGGTATTGATGAAGCTCCAATCAGTATTGTTGCTAATGATGAATGTAGTGTTCTTTTTTTACCTATGAAAAAGACGCTTACCACTTGCACAAGCGCATGTTCATTCCATAGTCAATTGGTGCTGAATTTAGTGGAAATCTTAGCTAGAAAAAATCTTTCTTTGGACAAGAAGACTGAGCTTTTACTTGCAAAGACGGTCAAGCAAAAGGTTGCAAAATATTTGTTTGAATGTTTAAAAACAGCGGATAGCATGACTTTCGACCTAAAGTATAGCAGAAATGGTTTGGCAGAGTTTTTGGGAGTTGATAGGAGCGTTCTTTCTAGAGAGCTTTCTAAAATGAGCAAACAGGGGATAATCGAGTTTGAGAAAAACCGATTTAAAATTTTGGACTATGATGTGCTTTGTGAGCTTGCAATATAGATCTTGTAGTTAAATAAAATAGCCACCTATCATATGATGGATGGCTATATTTTTTTGTCAGAATAATTTAATCTGTAAGTATGTCAAGCAGCGCTTTTAATTCTTCTAAATCGTTATGGCTGTCTAAATCCTTTAAATCCTCAATGTTTTTATCCAACAATATAGCTAATGCTTCATACTCATCCATGTCTTCATCGATATGATCAACTCGTTCGTCAATTCTTTCGATTAAATCGTCATACTTGCCATTTTGAAAATCATAGGCAAATTCAGTTGCAATAGTTATGCCACCAAAAATCATTACCATCAATGATAATACGCATATTGATGTTGTAAGTATCCATACCGCAGCTTTAGGTTTGAACATTTTAAACTCTCTTGTGCTTGGCTCGCGATTATCCAATCCATTTAACAATGATTGATACCATCTGCATATCATGATTATAAGCTTTACTAATCCAAATCCAATTAGGACAAGCAAAGCGAGGGTGAATATAATTGCTGAAATAGATGTTACTTTGATCCAAATGCCTAAAGGAAGTGTAAGCAGAGCGATTATTCCAATAACACCACCAACAGAACCTCCGATTACTCCAAAAATTATATTGATTAGCCATAAACATCCCAAAGTTAGGGCGATAAGTCCGATTATATTTGCGGTATTGTTGCTGGCTTTTACTTCGCTATCTTTTTTTGCTTCTAATAAACTCTTTGCTATCTCTTTTGGATCGCCTAATGAATCACATATTTCTTCTTCGCTTCGTCCCATGTTTTTACCGTCTAAAAAATGCTCTTCATAGTCAAGAAGGATTTCCCTTTTTTCAGATTGATCCATTCCGATTAGTTGCTCTTTTATCTTTAAAATAAACTCTTTCTTATTCATCGTTACTCTCCTTCAATATAATGCTAACGTCTTTTAAAAACGTATTCCATTCTTTTAATAATGTCTGATGCGCAGCTATTCCACTATCGGCTAATTTATAATACTTTCTAGGAGGTCCTTCGCTGGATTCCTTTAAATATGTTTCAAAATAACCTTCTTTGTTCAAACGTCGCAGTAACGGATATATTGTCCCTTCTGAAATTGAAACGTTTTCAGATATCTTGTTTACAAGTTCATATCCATACATGTCACGTTGTTTTAGCAAAGATAGCACTAATAGCTCTAAAATTCCTTTTTTAAATTGAATATTCAAAGCGTTACCTCCTTTGGTTGAGTATACTATAACACATGCTACTATATAATGCAAGGTACTAATAATAATTTGGTATTGTGGATTTTGTTTTTGCTGAAATGCGTTGTGCACATTGCTAATACAGATAACTTAGAAAACTTCAATAGAGTATTGATTGGGGGAGTGATTGCAAATATGACCAAACAAAAAAAAGAGCCATATAGACTCTTTTTGAATTTTTTGATTTCGCAGGCTTTTTGTATGGTAATTGATTATATCAAGACTACAATATCTACTTTTCGTTATTTCGTAACTCTGCGATAAGGTTTTTACATATAGAGGATGCTTTCTCAGAATCAAAGTCAGAAATTGCTCTTTCAATATTTTGTAAATCCTGAACAGCTTTATCATTATAATAATATTTAAGTAACTCTTCACATTGATCTTGAGATTTAATACTTGAATTTTCCAATTCATCGAATAAGTTTTCTAATTTAGTAATTAAATTCTTCTTGCTAATTGATTTACTTTTATTATTTTTATTATAACTTGATGATTCTTTTAATTCGTTAAGCAGTTTTCTAACTTGTGTGATGATTTTAGAAAGCTGAGTATTGGCATCGGCAATAACCATATATATGTTGTCGATATCATTATATATCAATTTGTTTTCAATCTGGGTAATATATTCATAAAGATGCTTTGCACCGATATTACCAGCAACACCTTTTATTGAATGTATGTCTTTTTTAGCATCGTTTATATTGCCTTTCATAATTGTTCTAGTTAAGTTAGTAAAGAAATGCTCGTTGTTAGTGGCGAATTTTTCCAACAAGATGGTATATAGTTTAATGTTGTTGGAAGTTCGATAAAGAGCACTATTCACATCAAGGCAGGTTAGTGTGTTGATGTAATAATCTGTATCAAAAATCGGAATTTTTCTTTCTTCTAATTTTTTTAATGTTCGTTTTGCTGGTTTAATCCATTTCGCTAGAGTATGGAATAAATCGTGTTTGTTTATTGGCTTTGAGATATAATCGCTCATCCCTACTGAAACTACTCGGTTTTTTACTCCGATCATTGCATCTGCACTAAGTGCAATAATTGGTGGAGTTTTGTCCGCATGTTTTAAAAGTAACAACTTTGTTGCTTCAAAACCGTCCATTATCGGCATTTGTAAATCCATCAATATTAAATCATATTGATTTTTATCAGCCATTTCTAAACATATTTTTCCATTTGCGGCAACATCCACAAAGAAACCCTCATATTCGAGTAGCTCTCTTGCAACTTGTTGATTGATCTCATTATCTTCTGCTAAAAGAATTTTTGCACCCCTGATCTTATCAAAACCGAATGGGTGATCGGTATCTTGACTCAAGTTGGTATTTGGAATTCCTTTTGAACTATATACACCAATAATTGCATCAAATAATGATGATTGAGTAAACGGCTTTGGAATAACAAGAGAAAAACCAATATCCTTTGCTTTATCAGCCATTTCATCATAACTATAAGAAGTTATCAGTATAGCCTTAGTGTTATCATCTAAATCGCCGCTTTTTTTCATCATGGTCAATGTATCTAGCCCTGACATTTCTGGCATTTTCCAATCAAGAAGTATTAAATCAAAAGACTCTTTTTTAATAGCCTCAAGTGCCTCAACGCCAGAAGAAACAATTACTGGGCTTGTTTGTAGTTGTCCCAGATAAGATTCAAGAATTATTCTTGCAGAAAAACTATCATCAACGGCTAATATTTTCATATCTGATATATTCTTATGTATTGTTGGGGGTGACATCAACTTATTTTGTGATTTTTTTAAGCATATCGTGAATGAAAATTCACTACCTTTTCCATATTCGCTTTTAACACTTACATCTGCGCCCATAAGGTTTATTATGTTTTTTGTAATAATAAGCCCAAGTCCTGTGCCACCATACTTTCTTGTAGTTGATGTATCAGCTTGTTGAAATGCATTAAAAAGTTTTTCTTGCTGAGTTTCGTTCATACCAATACCAGTATCAGAAATGCTGAATTTTATAGTAGTATGATCTTTGGAAGGGCTATCAACATATGATAATTCTACCAGTACTTCGCCTTTTTCAGTAAATTTTATCGCATTGCTTGTAAGGTTGAGTAATACTTGACCAATTCTTAGAGGGTCGCCAATTAAATTATTAGGTATTCTAGGATCCCTATTGATCAAAAACTCTAGACCTTTTTCATAAGCTTTAAATGAAGTCATAGTAGAAAGATCTGACAAAACTTCATCAAGGCTAAATGCGATATTTTCAATGTGCATATTTCCAGATTCAAGCTTAGAAAAGTCTAATATGTCATTGATAATACCTAGTAGACTATTAGCAGAGTTCTCGATTTTATGAACATAATCACTTTGCTTGCTTGTAAGCTTTGTATTTTGTAAAAGATTATTAAGTCCTATTACAGCGTTCATTGGAGTTCTTATTTCATGACTCATGTTTGCTAAAAACTCACTCTTAACTTTAGATGCTTTTTCTGCATCAAGCTTTGCTTCTAAAAGCTGATCTTGAGTCTCCTTAATCTCATCAATTAGGATATGAACACCTGTGACCTGAACTACTTGTCCAGTTTCGTTAGATAGTAATTTTTCACCACTAGAAAGAATCCATTTATATGAACCATCACGACATCTTAATCTATATTGAGTTTTATATTCATCGATATTGTTATCTATGTATTCTTTTAAATTCTTTTGTGTATTTTTTTTATCATCTGGATGAAGTAACTTTACCCATCCATCGTGTCCACCAGTTAGGGTTGACCATTCGTCATTGCTATCACGCAATTCCCAAGGCTCATAACCCAATTGAGTTACCCATGTTGAGTTGATTTGCATGACACCACTGATTGGATAGAAGTTGAAAAGACCAACATTAGCACCTTTAGAAGCTTGGGATAAGCGTGTTTCGCTCAATCTAAATTTTTCTTCTGATTCTTTTATCGCGGTTAAATCGGTAAGAGAAACAATTGCACAGTTTTCACCCATAAAATGTACAGGGTGCATGTTCATATAAGCCCAAACATGTTCTCCTGTGCCCAAACGCTTTAGTTTAACTTCTAATTTATCGACTTTGCCTTTAGTAGAATATATATCTAAAACTTTCTTTCTATCGTTTAAATCGGGATAAAGCTTATTTGGGTCATAATAATCTATACTGTCAATGCGCATGAAATCAAGCATAGCTTCATTACAGTCTAATACTTTTAATGTTTTCAAATTTAAAATTGTAAGTGGAACAGGAGATAGTTTAATAACCATTTCCGCAGTGTTTTTGGACTCAAGAATAGCTTGTTCATTTCTAAACAAAGTGAGCTTTTTCCATGCAGAATCCATCATCAAGGTAATTTGTTTTAAATCAGCTTGCGTATAATCTGTTGGCTTGTTTGCAATATTCAAAGTAGCTACTATTTTATTTTCATACAATATAGGCATTGACAAGAATTTTTCTATATTAACATCTTCTGGTATTTTTTTTAGATACTCTTGCACATCATTTTTTTTGTTTGCGATAATAGCTTTTCTTTCCCTAATAACTTCTCCCCAAAAAGTTACATCCTCTAATTTATATTTGGTATTTTTAGCTTTTTCAGTATAATCAGAGAGAATATTTTTTGAGAACGAATATGGTGTGAGTTCTTGCTTGTCCTCGTCGTAAATATTAATATAGCCAAATTTGCTTAAAGTAAGACTTATTATCACTTCTAGAACATAATCCAAGTAATTATGTATGGTGTCGATTTCATATTCTGAAACTTTTGCTAATGAAAGCAACCTTTGTGTATAAACTCTTTGTTTTTCTTCTGCACGCTTTCTAGCAGTTACATCCCACAATGAGGCAATTATTATTGGCTTGTTTTCATATGTACCACTTTGCAGTTTTACCTCACATATGATTGTATTACCATCGAATGTGTTGTGAGAATAATCGAATGCTGGAGCTGTTATAGTATCTGACTCCATGATTTCTTTTAGTTTCTCGTCAATAAAATTTATAGATTTTTGACCATTTGGTTGATATTCTGGACAAGGTAATCCTGCTTGCATCTCTAATAAAGAGTCTTTGTTAGGGGATTTAAGCATTTTAAGCATTGAACTGTTAGCATTTACTACTTGGTGAGTTTCGCTATCAATAATAACTAAACCAGCAGTTGAACTTTCAAAAATAATTTTAAAATCTTTTTCACGTCTTGTTATTTCTTCGTTAGCATTCATAATTTTTGTAACATCAACTATCATGCCAGTTATTGTTTTTGCACGTCCATCTTCATTTCTTTCTGGGACACTTATTCTTGAATCTATCCATTTTATTGAGTCATTCGCTGATAATATTGGAATTTGAAGCCTATCTAAATCAGCTGTACCGTCCACTTTTTTTGCAAATAGTTCTTTTGCTTGATCGGTAAATCCAAGATATTTTGGATCTTTCTTTTCTGCGTTTTCAATTAAAGTAAAGAAATCAGAGATGGCGTATGTTCCATCTTGTCTTTGTAAGTGTTTGATATTGAGCAATTGCGCTGTTGAATCCAACGTTGAAAAAGTATCTTCTTTAGAAAAATCAGTCCACCAGATACCTACATCCGTTGCGTTCATTGTACCTGAAAGAATTTGGTTTAACAGCTTTAATTCTTTTTCTGATTTAGCAATAGATTCTTGTTGTTTTTTATCAGTAGTAACATCTTGAGTTATTCCAACCATTAAAGTAGGATTGCCGTCGTTATCCCACTCAAAAATTTTGCCAGTTTCGCTGAGCCAAATATACTCTTCTTTTTGCTCGTTGAAAAATCTAAATGTTGCACTATAAGTAGGTGACTTACCTTCAAGGTGTTTATCTGAAGCTTTTATAACAGCATCATAATCATCAGGGTGAATATGTGCTTTCCAATAGTCGGAGACACTGCCTTGTCCATCAAAACCAAGGATATCTAAATACATCTTTGACGTTTCAGCACTATTCTTATTTATATGCCACTCCCAAGTTGCAATATTTGCACTTTCAGTTGACAATCTAAATCTTTCTTCACTTTGCTTGATTTTCTCTACTGCTGACTTTCTCTCGGTTATATCTTTAGTTGCACCAATCATATTAATTGGTGTACCATCTGGATTTCTATTTATTATGCGAGCGTTTTCGCCGATCCAAATATAAGAATCGGTATTTGGTTTTTTGTATCTAAATTCAACATTGTAATACTCAGTTTTATTTTCAATAAGATTGCGAAATTCGCTTATAATATAATCTTTATCATTTGGATGTGCACCAGAGATTATTTTATCAGGTACATTTCCATCGTTTGGATCAAAGCCGTAAATGTTTGTATATATTTCGGTTCCGATGTAAGTGCTAATATTAAAGTTATATTCCCATGCCGCTATGCCAGAATTTTCTGTTGAGATTTTTAGCATTTGTTCAGAATGTTCGATTTGCTGTTGCTGTTGTTTTTGCTTTGTTATGTCATGTATGCTTGCTTGTAATAGAATATTATTATTGTATGAAAGTAAACCTAAATTTACAGTAGAGTAAAATTCCTTGCCAGTTGATGTTTTGTATATAAACTCAAAAGAGCTATATCCATCTTCTAGGGTTTTGTCAAAATTGGTCTTTGCGACTTCGCTGGATAGTCTGCCATCTGGCTGGTGCTTTGGACAAAAATTAGCAACACTAGAATTAATAATCTCTTCTTTACTATTAGCACATAAAATTTTTACTGTATTTTGGTTGCAATCAGTAATGGTATCGGTTTTTGGATCAATAATAATAATGCTATCCGCAGATTGTTCAAATAGACTTTGGTAGCTGATTTCACTGCTTCTTAGTTCATCCTCAGATGTTTGTCTATTTTGAATATTAATGAAGATTTGTGCAAAGAGTTTAAGCATTGTTTTTTCTTCATTAGAATAACTGTGTTTAACTTTGACCGAATCGAATCCTAAAAATCCGAACAACTCATGTTCATTAAATATTGGTATGGCTAGTAGGCTTTTTATGCCTTGATTAAGCAGTGATTCGCGCAATTCTTTACTTGAAATTTCTGATATATCGGAATATTCTACTGGTTCATTTTTTTTATGATTGGCAATCCATTCAGGTGCGACTTCTGATAGAGGATAATTTTGTAAATTATCTATTTGAGGTGTAATGCCTTTATTGCACCACTCATATAGATTATTAGAAACACCATTATCAAAGTCATATTCGAAAATATATGCTCGATCTGCTTGAGCAAAATCACCTATTTCTTTAAGGCTGTTGTTAATGCCATCATTCATTTCATCCAAATCCATATTGATGTATTTAGACGATAGATTTAAAATAACTGATTGAATATCAGCTAGACGCTTTAATGATTCATTATGTAGTTTTTTTTCTGTGATATCATCAAATAGTGTTGCAAAACAACCTGCTCTTGTACGAAATGCAGTTACACTATAATATTTATTAAAGTGTACCGAATAGTTTTCGTATTTGATGGACGTTCCTGTTTTTACAACTTCGGCATATTTTTCTATCCAGTATCTTTCTGTATCTGGTGCAACTTCCAATACTGTTTTTCCGATAATATCCTTGGTTAAAGTGGTGTGAACAGTAAAAATATTATTTATCCAAAGAAATCTATAATCAATTGGATTGCTATCATCATCATAGATCATTTCGTGCTCGGCAAATCCTGAGGTTAGATTAGCAAACAAAGCTACTAAACCCTCTTGAGAGTCTCGCTCTTCAGTGATATCCTCTTTTAAAATGATATAGTTTGTTAAATTATCATCATCAGTGTTTTGAGTAATTGTTACTTTTTCAAATAAAGGTTCGCCACTTTTTTTTATACTAGAAAGAACACCTTTCCAACATTCAGTTTTAGAAAGGGTATAAATTATTTCTTCGCATAATCTTTCATGTTGATTGTTTTGTAGAATTTGAGGTCTTTGCCCAATAGTTTCATCCAAACTATAACCAGTAATTTTTGTATAAACTGAATTTACATGCTCGATTTTAAAATCTGCATCTGTAATAATTAAAGAAGTTTCACTTTGTTCGATGGCTTTTGATAAAATAGCTAATTCGTTAGACAATAATTTCAATTTTCATACCTCTTGAGATGCTGTATTATTATGTTGTAGTTTTATATGTTAATCAAATAAATATTTTTAAAGGGAAAATCAATATACTGCATTATTTTCGTTTTTATTAGCACATATTGTTTTAAATATTATACCGCGTCTTATCATTAGTGTAAAGAATTGTATTAATATTTTGTTATATTCACTATGCAAATATAAATTAATGGAATTAAAAAATCATGTTGAGTATATTAAGATAATGCTTGAATGAAACAAAGAGAACCTCTTTGATAAAAAAATGATATTATTAATCTAGTTGGTGTTTTTCCAGCCGTAGCGGATAGTTACTTCCTCACCTTTTAACAGTCTTTGCACATTAACCCTGTGCTTGTATACGCTTATAAGGAATAGGATTGAAGCGAGTATAATCATAATTGGATCGTTATATACTATCCAAACCATTGCTACAAGCGAACCGACAGCGAAAAAAGCTCCTATTACCATATAGTTTGATACCATCATAGTAAGCATGAATATTGAAAGACCGAGGATGAACAAAAGAGGATGTAAACCCAACATTACTCCGCCAACAGTAGCAGTTCCTTTTCCACCACGAAAACCCAAGAATGCTGGAAAGATATGACCAATAACAGCAAAAAAGCCACAAACAAATGCCAAAGTTTCGCCATCTTTAATCATAATTTTAATTATTACCATTGGTACTGTTGCTTTTAGAATATCAAGTGCGGCTACCAAAAAACCACGTTTTTTTCCAACAACTATGGCAACATTGGTTGCACCAGCATTTTTAGAGCCATGTTCTCTAATATCAACGCCGTGCATTCTACCAATGATATATGAGCTTTGGATACACCCCATAAAGTATCCTACTATACTTACTATTACATAATTCATAAATTAACACATCCCATAAATAATTATTGTTGAATATAAGATTTTTAAGTTCGAATATCCGGATTTTATCATTAAAATATATCCATGAATGGATATAAATATTTTAGCAAATAATACTCATGTAATTCAAAATCAACGAAAGGTAATAAAAAACATGAGACAAAAATATAAACCAGGTGAAAAAGCACCTTCAAGCTGTGATTATAAAGTTATAAGTGCAAATGGAAAAGAAATTGCACGTGATATAACAGTGGATGCTGGTGAATCATTTCCTCCAACACCAGAAAAAAATCAATTTTACATAGAACAATAAAACTTGATTAAGGCTGAACCGTTAAAAAGTTTAGCCTTATTTTAATGCTATTTTAGCATATTTTCAATATCTATGCCATATATTAACCTAGACAAAATCATTTTTCATATGATTTTAATCTATCAAAAATCAGAATGTGGGATTATTACAATATACTGGGTGTGTTTTTAATCAAAATCATATATCTGATGCAGAATAAGTAGGCATATGTGGTTGTTGCCATCTTGCATTTTTATTTTATCTAATAAAGATAAAAAATCATTTTTTATAATTTTATCACATACTATTAACAAAATATTTATTATTGTATTATAAAATATATAAAATTAGTATATAATGTTTTAGTAAATTATATAAAGGGGAGTTATATGAGTTATTTTGATAGCGAAAAAAATGTTGCACACTATATTGAAATGATGAGGGGCGAATGTAATAAATTTATTTTGAATGAGGTTCATGAAAATTTAACGACAGGAAAAAAGATGCTTGAACTTGGAATCGGTGCTGGAATCGATTTAGATATTTTGAAAAAAGATTATGATGTAATTGGAAGTGATCTCTCACAATTATTTTTAGATAATTATAGAAAAAAAGATCGCAAAATTAAACTAAAGAAACTAGACGCTGTAAAATTGGATATTAATGATAAATTTGATTATATATATTCTAATAAAGTCCTTAGTCATTTATCTGATGATGAATTGGAAGAGTCATTTTTTAACCAATCAAAAATTTTGGTAGATGGAGGACAGATTTTCCATACTTTTTGGAAAGGAACAACTTCTAAAACCTTCGATGGTCTTTATTTCAATTATCAAGTAAAGGAAAACATTATCAATTTGTGTGAGCGATGGTTTTATGTTAAAAAATATGTTGAATATACGGAGATGGAAGAAAACGATTCATTTTACGTAATACTAAAGAAAAAATGGAGAAATATTAACTATGACACAGAAATTGATTTTTGAAATGATGCAAGTTTTTAATGGCGATTCAAGGAGAATAGAGCATACACTTAAAGTTCATGCTTTTTCTAAAACAATCATAAAGGGTGAAAAAATAGATCCAGATATGGCTGAAATTATCGAGATTGCGGCTTTAATGCACGACATTGGTATAACAGAATGTGAAAAAAAATATAACTGTGCTGGTGGACAGCTTCAGCAAATTGAAGGGCCTAAGGTTGCTGATAAGATATTATCTAAATATAATTGTGACAGAGATATTAAAGATAGAGTGTTGTATTTAATATCAAAACATCATACTTATAAAGATGTATCTGGCATCGACTATCAAATATTGATAGAAGCTGATTTAATAGTCAATGCAATTGAGGGTAATATTTCGCAAAATGCGCTTAACAAGGCAGTAAAGATTTTATTTAAAACTGATACTGGTAAACATGTTGCTGAAAATCAGTTCCAACACCATGATCATTAATTTATATCATCATTAGATTTTGATAAATACTTCAAAATCTTCTTTGATATGTAAGTAAAAAAAGGGCTAAGTCCTACGATATATAGTGAAAAACCCAAAATAAAGCCAATTAGAGTATAAACTCTTATTGTGCCGCTGTTTATGATATAAAGAACTCCACAAACTACGATTAAAACTGATAGTGCAAATAAACAATCTGATATAATCGTTATCCAGTTTTTGCGTTTTAACATTACTCGAAGACTTTTATAAATATCATAGAGCACACCCAATAAGAGTCCTGAATAAACAGTTACCAAAAAAATATATGGTTGGTTTAAAGTAGAATCCATTTTAAGCTGACTCCTTTAACTAAATACTTTTGAAAGAAAACCTTTCCCACTATGACGCTCAAGCTCATGGTCTTTATAATCTAAGCTTTGAATTGCACCTTCAATTACCAAAAGACCTTCCTCTAAGTTTAACTTTGTGATGTGTAAGTCTTCACCCGAAATGGTAATAGCTCCTGCTGTTGTCATCAAGATGATTTCGCTTTCATTAAAGCTATCAACATCTTGGACACTGGTGATATTTACTTTTTTTCTGCAATCAATAATAACTTTGTGATTTTTTATCTCATTTGAATTTGGTTCATCTAAATACATATACTTTACCTCGCATCATTAAACTTTATATATTCTTATTAAGGCAAGCATGTTATTATGCTGCAATATATAAAAAAACTATGGCTAAGCACTTATATGGTTTTTGCTTTTAAAAAAATTTACAATTTAGGAATATATGATTTTGTTTTTTTTACTCAATACAGATAATATATATGATATAATAATACTTAGTTGCTTATGGTTATAGAAAAAAACTGATGACCAATGGCACTTTTCACAGCACCAATAACTGGTTTATAATGGGCACAGTGTCATATTATAACCTGACATTTCGTTTCTTTTTGCATGTAGTAGATGCTAGTTTTGCTGGCAAATTTTAAATAAAACAATTTATGGAGGTGCTTTAAACATGGGAATTTTCAACATGATCAAAGGTGAATTGATTGATATCATCGAATGGACGGACGACAGTACTGATACACTGGTATATAAATATCCTGATAAAGATAAGGCGATTAAACGAGGTGCACAGCTTACAGTGCGCGAATCACAAATCGCTGTTTTGGTAAACGAGGGGATTATTGCGGATGTATATGGTCCAGGTAGACACGAACTTGATACTAAAAATATGCCAATATTAACAACTTTAGAATCTTGGAAATATGGTTTTGAATCTCCATTTAAGGTTGATGTTTTCTTTGTAAGTACAAAACAATTTACATATGAGAAATGGGGAACAACTCATCCAGTTCCTATCAGAGATAAAGAATTTGGTCTTGTTAGAATAAGAGCATTTGGAATTTTTGCGTTTAGAGTGGATGATGCGGCTGTATTTTTGAAAGAGGTATTCGGAAGCTGTTCTTCATATAAAACTGATGAAATTACTGGACATATGAGAAATGCGATGGTTAGTCAGCTTTCTGATATGATCGCTGAATCTGGTGTTCCGCTTTTAGACATGGCTTCTCAATATGACGAGCTTAGTGCAAGTGGTAGAACTGGTTTTTCTAAAATATTCTCTGACTTTGGTCTAAAGCTTACTCAATTTTATGTACAGAACATTTCTGTACCAGAAGAAGTTGAAAAGATGATGGATGCAAAATCTCAAATGGGTATCATTGGCGATATGAATCAATTTGCACAATTTCAAACAGCACAGGCTATCAAAGATGCGGCTAATAATGAAGGTGGCGGACTCGCTGGAGCAGGTGCAGGAATTGGTGCTGGAGCTGCAATGGGTAATATGATGGCAGGGGCATTTAGTGGTCAAAATCAATCTTCAAGTAAACCTATGATGGCTTGTCCAAAATGTGGTGCAAACGTTGAACAAGGTAAAAAGTTCTGCCCTGATTGTGGTGGAAAAATGAAGGTTGAAATGGTACAATGCGTCTCTTGTGGTCATCCAATTAAAGAGGGTGCAAAATTTTGTCCAGAATGTGGAGCAAAGCAAGGAAGTATTAATTGTCCAAAATGTAATGCTAAACTCAAGGCAGGAACAAAATTCTGTTCTGAGTGTGGTGAGAAAATTTAGCTTGGAGGGCAATATTTATGAGTGAATATAGCGATATTCAAGAAGAAAAAAAAGTACATAAGATAAATACCTTTGAGTGTAAATCATGTGGGGGAACTGCTGTTTTTGACCCTGAAAGCCAGTGCCTAAAATGCGAGTATTGTAATAGCACTACTGAGATTGAAAAAGCTGAGGGGATTATTGAAGAGAAAGACTTCTTCTCGATAGATGAAGATAGTTTATCTGGTGATTGGGGCGTTGAAACACGAGTGGTTGTTTGTAAAAACTGTGCAGGTGAAACTGTACTTGAGGCAAATGATCTTTCAACTAGATGCGTTTTTTGTGGTAGTCCACAGGTCATTACCAAAGATGAACTGCCAGGAATTAAACCTGAGTCAGTTTTGCCGTTTAAGATAGATGATGTTGCTGCAAAGAAGCTTTTTAAGGAGTGGATAAGTAAACGTTTTTGGGCGCCAAGGTCTATTAAGAAAGATCATAAGATTGATGATAAACTAAAAGGGTTATATGTGCCATTTTGGACATATGATGCTGATACTCATTCTGATTTTAATGGGCTTGCTGGGAAGTATTATTATGTAACTGAAACATATACCGTTATGGTGAATAATAAACCTCAAATTCGTACTCGTCAGGTTAGAAAAACAAGATGGTTTCCAGTATCGGGCGAATACTCAAAGTTTTATGATGATGTTGCGATTAATGATAGCACAAACTTGGATGAAAAGATTATGCGTAAGATTCAGCCTTTTGATTTGAGGTTGTTGGAGGTCTATAACCCAGCATACTTGGTTGGTTTTGCCGCAGAAAAATATTCCAAAGGTGTGGTTAAACTTTGGGAAACTGCAAAAGGCATGATTTCTGATATGATAAGAGGTGGAGTTGATAGTCAGTTATTAGCAAGACCTGGCGTTGATGTTGTAGGAATGATGAACATCAATACGACTTATAATAAGATTACATATAAGCATATGTTGTTGCCTGTATGGATTTCTGCTTATAAGTTTAGAGGTAAGGTTTTTAAGTTCTATATCAATGGTCAGACAGGTGAGGTTCAGGGCGTTGCACCAGTGAGTATCTTGAAGGTTTTACTCGCAATTGGTATAACAGCGGCTGTTATATATCTTATCTATTTATGGGCGGGTGGAGCTATATAGCGTTGCAATGATTTGAAAATTTAATTTATAAACAAGAAGAGGAGATAGGGTTTATTCTATCTCCTCTTTTAATACTTGATTTTACGTTTTATAGATCAATCTTCTGCTGACCCTCAACGACAAAAACCTTATTGCTTTGGTTTATTCCATGAAGGGTATCGATAATTTCGGTTGTCTGAGTCTTACCCTTTGGCTCGATAATATAAACGTATTCGGATATATCATCATCAACGCTATCGATGCTTACTAAATAAAATGCCTTAACTATTTTCTCTAAAGTAATTTCAAGCATATCTTTGGTCACATCTTTTGGCATATGAACTTTCAATACCTTGTCGATAGCTTTTTTTGCACCGAAGTTAGTGAAGTGTAATATCAGAATATACAAGCATTGAATAACAGTGAATAGTCCACCGAGCAAGAAGAACCTTGTTCCAAAAGCCATACCGGCTGCCATTGCAAAGAAGATAAATCCTAAGTCCTTAGGGTCTTTAAGCACTGTTCTAAAACGCACGATTGAAAGAGCTCCAACCAAACTGAACGCTCTTGCGATATTAGAGCCAACAACCAACATGATTACCGCGATTGTTACTTCCATTATTACAAGTGTTTGAACATATCCTTGCGAGTATGAAACACCTCTGTGTACTTTTTTGTACGTTAGCCCAATCACTAATGCTGATACAAAACTGAGCACCATTACGATGATTGCATCTACTAGTGAAAAAGTAGTTGTTAAATCTTTAAACATTTCCGCTTCTTTTATTAATTGATCCATGGTTGTTATCCTTTCGTTTCTATAAATTATATAATTTTTCTACACTTAAACAATATTTTGATACTCGCTCTGCTTCGATTGAGTGTCTTTGGATTAGTGATATAAGCCAAATCGGAACTTTCTCATTGGTTTTTATCTCTAATACTGCAAGACCTGGATGCATAAAATATTGCTCTTTATGTCTGCCTTCCAAGCCATTATCTGCATTTCTGCATTTAAGGTTGGTATCAAATGTAATCCTTAGACCATCCTCATATCTGCCCATAAATGCTTTTCTATCATAACTTACAACCGCTTTTGGTTCTAAAGCATGCAGTGATTGTAAGTATCTTACTTCTTCGATAACTTTCAGTTTCTTATCCGAATGTTTAGCCTTGTCAAGGATATCATCGTTTATCAGAGAATAAGCATCATCTAGGTTCATACCAACTCTACGTTTTTGCACGGTTGAGCTGTATCTCTGTTTTATCTCAAAGAAGACTTCATCATCGGAATGTACATCACCATAGCCTCTTAGTCTTAGCTTTTGGCGGTATTTATTGCCGCTGATCTTCTCTTGATAAAACCTAAAGTCATAAGTGTCATAATACAGACTTTTTATCTTATATAGACCATTATCGCTGTGTTCGTCCTCAATAACATAATGGTCAATCTCTTGGATTAATTGATACATTTGTTTGATGGTTACAACGTATTTTAGCTCCCATCTATCAAATACTCTTGATTCTTTTCTCACTATTCCCACCACATTTCAATAGGCTTATTAAGCCCAGCATTTTCTATTGTTAAATCGCCTTTTTTAATATCTGCAACTCTGCAGTTTTTAAGGTCTAAATCTTTCGTATCATATACTTGTGTGTCAAAAACACTATCGGATATATTAAGCTTTGAATCTTTATCGACGGTTACGGATGATATAAAGCTGTTTGCTATTATGCTGTTGAATATATCGCCTCGTCCGCCACTCTCGTATTTATCGTTTTTATGATAAACATTTACAGCCTTGTTGTTGCTGTATAGAACTACATTTCGAATCTGTGGATCGGATAAATCCTTAATCTCAATGCCGATATTACACGATGTAATAACGTTGTTTGATATTTCGGGATGTGATCTTTCACCAACAGAAATTCCTTTGTCGCCAGAATCGAAGATATAGTTATTTTCAATTTCAACGCTTGTTGTCATAAGGTCAATCGCATCATTGCCGTTGCTTTCAAAATAAGAGTTTGTGATGCTACCAGTTGCATAGTCTAAGTCAACAGCATCTGAATATGCATCATAGAAATAACAGTGGTCGATTTCGACATTTCCTTGTTTTGAGTTGAAACCATCATCACCAACTCTGTTTGATATTATACTTGTGTTAGTCATCACAATATTAGAGTTATATGCCGAAAGCATACCAGTATACATCGCATTTTCAAAGGTCTGAGGAACTCCGCCACCACGTATCACCGCATGATCGATATTATGTACTAAATCAGGGTTATAGTGTCCTTGGATTGCAAATACGCCCCAAGGTTTATCTTCCTCATAAGGTTCAATTATTACGGGGTTTTGCTCAGTTCCATTTATATCAACCTGACCAAAAGCATAGATGCTAACGCCTTCTTTTAGTTTTAATACAGCACCTTCGCTAATCGTTAAGCTTGAAAGTTTGTTTACTATTATATCTTCTTCTATTATATACTCACCAGAATTAAATACAACATTTTCAATAGCGATATCATCTTGGATTTCCCAAGGGTGAGTGCTAAGTACAATGTCGTCAGATTCTTCATATTCGATATTTGAATTTATCAAAACATCTTGTCCAGTTACTGAATTAGTTGCTTTAATTTTTATCACTTGAACATCGGATAAATCATTATCTCCCATATCCAATATATAGTCATACTTAAATAAGTCATTTCTTATGGAAAGAAAATCAAAAGTATTTATATCTATTCCAGGATTATACTTTCTTGATGGATAAATAGTTTCATCTAAAGTTAAAATATTTTGATTATTTATTTTTATATCTACAAGCTCATCACTTTTATCTATCTTTGAGTTGAAGTTTATATCTCTATAAAGTTTTACATCAAAGGAGTTTAAATCTTCTGACAACTCAAATGACTGAATATTTACACCACTATGTCCGATAATATCCAGTGAAATATTGAGCGTGTTATTATTTGAGATGTTGCTTTTATAATCAACAAGCACATCAGTAAGACTTTGTCTGATAGATGCATATCTGTCGGTTATAAAGTTTTGTGCTTCTATAATGCTATTATCAAAATCTTCGTTAGTATAACTGCGGTTTATTTGCTGAGTTAATTCAAGATAATCTTTGTATGCATCGGAATAAACATCGCTTTTAATCGAATTATTAGTAGCTTTTATTTCTGAGATCATTACTTGTTCGCTTGCAGGACCATTGATTGATTCCCAAATATATTTATTGAAAATATCAAAATGCTCAGGATTTTTTAGTATACATCTATCTAAATCATTATAAACCATATTTATAGGATATCGTACCTTGTCGATTTCTAATCCGTCAGTATCCCATAAAATTGGTTCGAATTTTCCACTGGATGGATCGAAATATAATTTATTATTGTGTCTGTTATCTATATGCACACTAGATAGAATGGTTAATGCAGCTTTCCATTTTAGATACTTATCGATATCAACCATTTTTTCGATATCTTTATTATAAGGAAGGTTTTTATTTTCTTCAACAAATTTAATCAAGTTTTCAAGAAGTGTAAAATCTTCTTCTAAAATACTATTATTATTCGCTGATTTTTCCCATCTACCTAAACCATCCATATTCCATAAAAACTGACCAATGCTGCTTGGATCATCTGCATCCCTACTGATAAGGTCACCAGAGTAAATCTCTGAAGGCAGTTTTTTGTTGTTTCTTAAAAAGTATTCATCCAATTGTGAAACTGAAACATAAACGCCCATATATTGATTGTTTAAAAAAACTCTAACAGGACTTGCTTCATAAGTGAGGATACCCATTTTTTCACCGACTTTATAACTTAAATAATCCATCAAAAATGATTTTTCAGTTGCGTTAGTTAAATTTAACTTTCTTGAGCCATTAATAAGTTCATTTTTATCAGTTTTTACACGCCAAGATTTTTGAGTGAAATACCAATGCCATCTGCTATCGCCACGATAGCGAAGCTTGACATCTTGCATTTTCTTTCCGTTATAAACAAGATACCCCTTTTTTTCGACAAATCCACTAGTTGGTAAGTCGGAATTTAATACTGAATAACTCAAGTTATCGATATATATATAGTATGAATCAAGCTCGCTATAATCAGAAACATCGTCAACGGTAAATATGTTGATAGCTTGATTATTTGATTCTTCATAACCGAATTGTAAAATAGTTCTTATTTTTCTGCCTGCATCCTCAAATTCAGATATGCTTTTATTTTCTATTGATTTTAATACTTCTTTTATCGGTTTATATGATGTAATTTGTGAATAATCATAAAGAATTTTAAATGTAATTGTGCAAAAAAATACTAATAGTAATGAAAGTATTAATGAAAGCACTATTTTTATTTTTCTAGATTTTCTCATAAATTGATTATTCCTTTAGTGATAAAATGCAAATATTTATTTGCACAAAATTTAAAAATTTATCTATTTGTATAATGTGTGACTTCTTTTATTTCTCTAGCCACTAACGCACATGATACAATCAATAATTATATTAGTAAATGAAAAATTTGTCAACGAAATCGTATCAAAGTTGCATAAAAAGTAAAATAGAAAATGCATTTGCTATTTGATAAATTTATTTATGATTTAGGTGGTTGAATAAAAGCAGCTAAAAGGTGGTTTTTTACTGACAGTAACATCATTGACTAACACATATTTTCATGATAGTATTTTTTAAGCATGTAGTGTAATGGTAATTGGATATGTGATATTACTAAAAAAACTTTAACTATTAATGCAAAATTAAATGAAAGAAATAGATGGTTTTGATATATGAGATATTATGATGGTGAAAGAACGGTAAAAACTAAAAAGCATTTTTTTGAGGAACACGTATATGGTTTAATGCTTTTTTTTATAAGCATAGCTATCGTGTTTTTTTTATATTCTAGATATTATTACGGGGATGAACTATACACGTATCTGCCGAATATTGTTGGATTTTCGAAAATGCAGGGGTTGAAGGGGTTAAGAGTGCCATTCAGGGTTCCTCTATTAGTTTTTGCAGCCATACCATATAAGATTTTTGGATCTATTGATGCGATCAATTATGGGTTTGTATTTGTATTCCCGATTACAGTTATGGTTATGTATTGGATTGGGTACATTATTAACGGAAGAAGAGCAGGTCTTCTTATTGGCTTACTTGCTATGTGCAATCCGATTGTATATCAAAACTCTGCTGGGTTAATTCTGCCTGATAACATTGCTAGTTTATTCGTTGTGTTGTCATACTTAACCTTGTTTTTGTATATCAATACCGATAAAATATTTTCTAAAATATTGCTGATTGTCTTTACAGCATTTTTCTGTTTCTGTACTTATTTAATGAAAGAACCTTATTTGCTTTTGTTTATTGGGTTTTTCTTTATTGCGGCATATTATTTAAAGACTTTTAAAAAAGTATTGATTTTATCGCTATCAGTCGGTGGTGTTTTTGCGGCAATGTTTATTGCATATAAAATGTATCTTTTGTCGATAGGAATAGCTTTTACTTTTGAGGAGTTTCCAGTTGCACAGGATCCTGAGTATATGATTAGGATGTATTCTTATTTTGATGAACTTTATGGTTTGACCTCAGTTGGTGATCATTTTATTCATACACTGAAAATTATTTTTAATAATCCACTTTATATTTTTGAAGCCATAATATGTGTAATCGCTTCACTTTACGGAATAATCAAGAAAAACTATATTTATTTAGGTTTAACATTATCATCGATATCTATGATTTTAATGTTTGGTTTATATGTGTTATCGTATGACCCATATATTGGAGGTCCTGTTGATGATAGATACTTCATACCAGTATATCTGTTGTTTTCAATATGTGCTGGTTGGTTTTTGATTGATGCTTCAAAGCAAATTTTTAAAAAGTATCATAAATATGTGGTTTATTCTTTTATTGTAATTGCATTGTTGGCAATTCCGATTATGTTCTTTTGGCAATATACGACACAAGGCGTTGTTAAAAAAGCAAGAGAGACAAAGTTTGATATAGGAACTCATTTGCTTATTGATAATGTTGATATTAATAGAATTGTATGTTTTGACCATGAATCTTCAAAGATTAAGCATATATATAAATATGACAAAGATTATGATGGTATAAATTTTTTACGGTTTCAGGATGGTCATGAATTTGCAAAAGAAGACGGTATGATAGTTGTGGGTGTGGTTGATGATGCGGAGATGTGGATTGAGGCTGAAAAGTTTGCAAAGAAAAATTCAATGCATCTTATAAAACAAATTGTTAAAACTAATGGCACCAAAGATTTTCTTAAAGGAACTCCAATATTTGGTGGTCGTGGACATATCGTTACAATAGGATATTTTATTGAATGTGATGATTAACAAATGATTTAATAAATCATAATATGATTTAGGCGCTATTGGAATTTACGTGTAGCGCCTTTTATTAACAAAAATATTGTTGATATTTAGAAATTAGTTCTTTTCTGTTTTTTACTTCTAACTTGCGATAAATCTTTTTATTATGAGATTTTATCGTTGTATTAGCGATATATAAAGCCTTGCTGGTTTCGTTGTCTCTAAAGCCTTTTATTAGACATATGAAAACTTCGTATTCTCGATTTGTCAATTTTGATTTTACTTCATCTATTACAATCTCATTTACTCTGTTGATTGTCTTTGGCACTTCGATAAGAAGAGGACTAGAGGTTATGATTTTTGAAAGGTGAATACTCAATGGTAATATTATTGAGATGCATATTACTACTACAAATAATCCGAACATAGCAATGGATTGGATATTGTTTAATGGGCTGAAAAAATAGTAACTAATCATCGAACCAACCCATACACCAAAGGCGTTTGTTGCAAGACCTAATCCCCAAAACAGAGAGGGATTTTTCATTTTTTCTAAATTCTGAGCAATGACACTCCACCAAAAAAAATCAAAAATTCCACATGTAAAGAGCATTATGGATAAAATTACAAATGCACTAAGTGGTGATTTGACTGCTGTTCCAAAAATAATAAAGGTAATACCCCAAAGGGATAAACCTGTGTATAGACTATGCTGTCTGATATGGTTTTTTGTATCTAGCGAAAGAAGTATGATTGCTAGTATATACGGTATATTTGCATAATGGCTTATAAGAAAATCAAACTCGTAAAAATATGGATAGATAATGCTGTACATAATGCCTGTGTTTATCGTAATTATAAAAATGAACAGATAAAAAATCGAGTATTGTTTAATACTGAAGCCGTTATTATTTAATGGTATAGAATTTTGCATAGTGTTATTATTGTCATTGATAAAGAACAACATAACAATAGAAATTGCCAATAATATTTGTATGAATAAAAAAGAAATATAGGCTGAATAATATCTAACCATGATTGAACACAGGGTTAAAATCAAGTTGCTAAAGATTAATATATACGCAATAGTTTTTGCTCTTTTTTTTATTGGAATATTTCTCATAATGTAACTACCAAAGCTTCCAATGATAAGACCTGATAAAAAAGAGAATAAAATCGCAACCAATGACCAGAGATGGTTGCCGACTATAAATATAATATATGGAGATAAAAAGCATAAAATAGTTAATGAAATCAAGCTCTTGCTAGATGGTTTTTTTATAATAAATCCAGTAAGAAGCAAACCAACTGCATGAGCAAACATATTACGGCTGCTCATCAATTGACCATCTATTCCATGAAAATTTACTAGTCCAAAAAATACAGGACCTTGATATGTGAATGATAGTACCCATCCAAATATTAGAGAAAAAATCACTATAATCTTTTTTTCGTTAGTAAGTTTCATCAAAACTCCTTTAAATATATTATTTAATATAATATCATTTTGGCTACATAATATCAAACAATAGTGGATATATCTTACATGGATTTTGTTTTTTTTAATATCCTCCCTAAAATCCTCCCTTAGCAGTTTTTAATATTGTTGGATTTGGTTTATTATAGTAAGTAGATAAAGCAAACAAATTTGCACATTAAATGCTGATATATTTATTATATATACAAATTAAAGCATATCATATAAAAAAATTCAAATTTAGGTTTCAAGTGTTGTCATAATTAGTTAGTTATATAGTGCAAGATATATGTAGAATTATGAACTAAAGGTGGTTAATGAGATTATGATTATGAGTGAAAACAACAATGATGTAAACAGTATGGATGAAACTCCTATCACATCAGTAAAAAACAACGCAATACTTGTTGTTGGACAAAGTCAGAATATTGGGAAAAGAGAACAACAGCAAGATTCTTTTGGTTTCAATTTCGGAGACAAATCAAAAGGGTGTTTATTTATGGTTGCTGATGGCATGGGCGGCATGGAATATGGTGATGTTGCTAGTAATTTTTTAGTAGATTATATTGATGATGACTTTGCAAAGCGAAGTGAAATTGACGATATACCTAGTTATTTTACTCAGATTTTGATTGCAGCTAATAAGCAAGTCGTTGATTTTGCATCTAAAAAAGACCTTATTGGCAGAGTTGGAACAACTTTTGTCGGTATTATTATTGTTGAAAATAAGCTTTATTGGGCATCGGTCGGTGACAGCAGAGTGTACTTATTTAAGGATAATTTTTTAACTCAATTGTCATTTGATCACGTATATGCAAATGAGTTGGACAAAAAAGTTAGAGGTGGTGAAATATCACTAGCTGAAGCTTTAAATAATCGTGAAAAAGGATATCTAACCAGCTACTTAGGTGTTGGTGAATTAAAAGAGATTGATTATAATATAAAGCCATACATTTTAGAAAAAGGCGATAAAATTGTGCTTTGTAGTGATGGCATATATGGAGTGCTTTCAGAAGCTGAATTTTGTCAGCATCTTGTTAAACAGCCTCAACAATGCACGGATGATATTGTTGATACAATACTTAAAAAGAATTATTCAAGTCAAGATAATATGACTATAATTACAGTAGAATATAAGGGGGAATAGAAAAATGTTTAAAAAGTTGATCGTTATTGCTTTGATTGTGTTATTGATATTTTCGATAAACGTTGGAGTTAGTGCTGAGGAAAAACTAATCCAAGATTGGACTTCATCCATTATTAGGGTTGTACAGTTTGATACTTCTGGAACCTGGCTAGCGCATGGAACTGGTTTTCCCATAGGCTTAAAACAACCTGTTGAATATTTTATAACTAATCAGCATGTTATTGATGGGAAAGGAAAAAAAGTTGATATTAGAGTCCTGTTAGGAAAAGATGATTATGTTGATGCGAAGGTAATTGTGGCGCTTCCAATAGCTGATGTGGCCATTATAAAAACAAAAGATAAACTTTATGGTATAGATCCTTTCATTATAAATGAAGAAAATGTCGAGGTTGGCGAATTTGTATATGCACTGGGTTTTCCTGGAGATGCAATAGCTGCGAGCTATGAGGATTCATATAAAGAGGATGTGACTATTACAAAAGGTATTATTGGTAAAGATACTATTACGAAAGATGGTATAGAGGTTTATCGGACGGATACAGCTATTAATGGTGGAAACTCTGGAGGACCACTTCTAAATGAAGCTGGTCATGTTTTGGGAATAAATAGCTTTGGTTATTCTAGTGCAATTAAACTCGATATAAATGGGATTGTTAAGATTTTATATGCTACTGATATTTTAAATAGTCGTGGGATTAAATATCTATCAAGTAAAGATGTTGTAGCTTTAGAAAAAGAGGAAGTTGTTGAAGATAATGTGCAGGTTGAAAGCACACCTGAGCCTAAGCAAGAAGCCACACCAGAGCCAAAGGTTGAAAGTACACCTGCGCCTAAGGTTGAAAGTACACCAGAGCCAGTAGAAACACCAGTGATTGTACAAGTTGAAGATAATCATAAAGGGGGGATTAACAGTTCGGTTTTAATTGCTATTGGGATAGCTGCCTTATTACTAGTTATATCAACCTCACTCGTGCTATTGGGCAAGAAAAAAACATATAAAAATAGAGCAAGAGCATTTATATCAGGTGCTGGAATAATTACACCTTTTGAAATCACAATAAAACCTTGTTTGATTGGTAGGGAAGGTACATTATGCAATATAGTTAATAGTGATGGTAGTGTTAGTAGAAAACATGCGAGTATATCGTATAAAAACGGACAGTTTATATTGGTTGATGTATCATCTGGCGGTACATTTTTGGCAGATGGAACAAGACTTGAACAATCTAAGCCATATATACTAAATAACGGAGATAGTTTTTATCTTGTGAACGAAGACAATATGTATCAAGTAAGCGAAACAAGATGATTTTAATAAATGGAATAAAAAAATATATTTATAATGGAGGAAATTATGAAAAAAAATAAGCTGTTGAAATTTATAACATTTGTAATTGTTTTATGCTTGATATTTTCTTTTTCGACAATATCTGCAAATGCGATGACGGTGGAAGAGGCAAGGGGTTCGGTTTATAGGCTAGTTAACGTGCGTACAGATGGAACCGCTCGTGCGGAGTCGTGCTTTGCGATAGGAACATCAGGTAAACCGATTGAATATATGATCACAACATCTGGGATTGTAGAGGACCCTCTGTATGATCGAAATGAATATTATCTTATGAGATCAACAGATGATCTTCTCAAGGTTAAAGTTGAGCAAGTTCTGCCAACGTGTAACCTGGTTGTTGTTAAGCTTTCAGATAAGTTATATGGCGTTGAACCTTTGCCTTTAGCAAGTTCTGCTGATGTTATTATTGCTAGCGAAAACTATTATTCATTAGGATTTCCTGATAGAGTTGTTGGACAGGATATAAGTACATATAGTACTGATGTTACTATTACACAAGGAATCATAAGTAAGAAAACGATAGATGTAGGTGTAAATCTTCTCCAAACTGATGTTGATATTTCGGTTGGAAGCTTTGGTGGTCCTGTTGTTGATAGTGAGGGAAGAGTAATTGGTGTAAACTCTAGAAGTTCTAACGTCACTGGAGCTGCAGGTATTAATGCTGCTACTTCAATTGACTATATTAGAGATTTCTTGGATTCGCGTGGAAAAGCATATGATAAGGCGATTATGCAATCTGAACCAGATCCAACGCCAGTTGCTGCTACGCCTGAGCCAACACCAGTTGCAACGCCTACACCAACACCTGCACCAACACCAGAACCAACGAAGGCGCCAACACCACAACCAATACCTAAGCCAATTGTTATGCCAGAAAAAGATAATACTATGCTATATATAATTATTGGTGCGATTGCTTTATTGCTTACAGTAATTGCGGTTGTAGCTGTTCTTTTAGCAAAAAAAGATAAGCCACAACAAAATGCATTTGTTCAAAATCCACAACAGTTCAATCCTGAGCCAGTTTTTGAGACTATGGCACAAACTCAGGCTTTAGCTGGTCAACAGGAAGAAGAAAGTAGTGGCGAGGCATATCTGAAATGTATTACTGGTAAGCTAATGGGTAGAAAGTTTGCACTTTCTGGTGGAGTTCCAATTTCCTTAGGTAGAGATCCAAAAGTTTGTCAGGTTATTTTCGGCTCAGATTCTGGTGCTATAAGTAGAAAACATTGTACAGTTAGATTTAATGCTTCAAATGGTACTTTTATTTTAGAGGATTCGTCAACTAATGGCACTTTCTTAGCTAGTGGTAAGAGACTAGAGAAGGGTAAAGCGTATACATTGAATAGTGGCGATAAGTTCTACTTAGATACAAAGCAGAACACATTTGAAGTTACTGTTTAGTTATTATGAAAGAATATAATGCAATAAAATGCTCCTCAAAAGGTGGGAGAGATTATAATCAAGACTATTGTGATTTTATGAAATTTGATGATGGAATCACGCTTGTCTTGGCTGATGGATTAGGTGGTCACAGCGGCGGAGAAGTTGCGTCTAAAGTGGCAGTTGAAACTGTACTGGATAGCTTACCTCAAAAGCTATCTAGTACCAATCTAGTCTTGGAACTAATGCAGAGTGCTCAAGAATCTGTTATTTTAGGACAAAAGCAAAATGCAAATATATCTGATATGCGAACTACTTTGGTTGTTTGTATTATAAAAGATGAAAAAGCTTTTATTGGTCATATTGGGGATTCTAGGTTGTATATATTCAGAGGTGATGAAATAATATTTCAGACAAAAGATCACAGCTTAGTACAACTATATGTTAATTTGGGTGAAGTTGAAGAAAAAGATTTAAGGACGCATCCTGACAAGAATATTTTACGTCGTGTTATAGGTGATGAAGAAAAATTTAATCCAGAAATAGCAGAGCAACCAATAGACGTTAAAAGCGATGATGTAATAATGCTTTGTACTGATGGTTTTTGGGAAAGCATAGAAGAAGAAATGATGATAGAAATGAAAAGTAAGGCTGTAACAAAGGAATTATGGCTTAATGATATGATTAAGCATATAAAAAAAGTTTCAAAAAAGGGTCATGATAATTATTCAGCTGTTTTGATGCAAGTAAAATAGATAAAAAAGATGATATGATCATCTTATAAGGAGGAAAATATGGATTTAGTAAAATGCCCAAGTGGCCACTTTTATGACGCAAGTACACACAGTGAATGTCCTTATTGTGGTGTTCAATCTTTAGATCTAGAGATTGAAAGTACAATGGCTCATACACAAGCGTCAACACAACCAGAATCAAATGAAGCAAAACCTAAGCCAAAACCTGCACCAAGCATGGATTTTGATACAGGAAAAACTATGGGGGTATTTCAGTCAGAAGAAGCTGCTGCAGAGCCTTGTGTAGGATGGCTTGTTTGTATTGAGGGAGAACACAAAGGAAAAGATTATAGATTGCATACCGAAAAGAATTTTGTAGGAAGAGAGCCTTCTAATGATGTTTCGATTACTGGAGACAATAAAGTTTCTAGAAAAAATCATGCTATTATAAGCTTTAATCCAAAAAAGAATACTTTTAAAATTCTTCCTGGTGATGGAAGAGGGCTTGTATATCTTAATGATGAAGAGGTATATAACGTTCAAGATCTGAATGGATATGATGTTATTGAACTTGGAGATACAAAGTTAATGTTTGTACCATTCTGTGGACCAAAGTTTATTTGGGAGGTTTAGACCATGAAACGCATATATATTTTGATATGCATTTTCATACTTGTTTGCTTTGTTCCGTCAGCTGCTTTTGCACAAGGATATTTAGAAAAAGTAAACATCCATCAAGTTGAAAACAAAGATGATGCTTTTACTGCATATATCAGTTTTTCAGATGATGTTGGTTTGCCATTTAATGATATAGAAGCTGATAACATTAAAGCTGATATCAACGATGTTCCGCTGAAAGTTAAAGATATTACATCTTTTGAAGAGAGTGAAGAGGGTGTTACTTTCTTATTCTTAGTTGATGTATCTGGCTCTGTTTCTGGAAAAATGTTCAGTGAAATTAAACAATCAATGAATGATTGGATTTCTAATATGGACTATAATGATTTTGGAGCGATTATTAGTTTCGGTCAGAATATTGAAGAGGTTGCAGAATTTACTGATGATACAGGATATCTGGAAGAGATGGTTGATACTCTGAAAGCTGAACAGGATTATACTAGGCTTAATGAAGGGATGAGTAGTGCGATTTATTATATTAATGATGGGCCGCAATATTTGCCTCAAAGAAAAGTTATAGTTGTTTTGAGTGATGGTGAGGATACAACCAATAAGAAAAACGATGAAACAAATGAAAGTATATTGCAGATATTAAAACAGAGTGATGTCCCAGTTTACTCAATTGGATGCAATTATTCTAAAAACAAGGGAAATGATAAGCATTTGCTGCATTTACAAAACATGTCTGATGCTTCAAATGGACTATATTTTGATTTAGAAGATAACGATATTGAGTATGTTTATAGTAATATTAGACAGACAATATCAGAAACTTTTGTTGTTGATTTAGTTTTTGATGATACATCAAAACTTGAAAAAAGTGATGAATATGTCATGACGATTAAGGTTATTGATGGATTAGGTGCGGCTACTGATGCGATAGAAGTGGATGTTGATGAAGGTTACATCGATAGTGTAGTGGCTGAAAATAAAACAAAAGTAAAGCCAAATACAGATACAAAACCTATGCCAAAACCTACACCAATTAAACAGGTTGAACCAGAACTAATACAAGAAACAGAAACGGAACAAGAACCACTGATAGATGAAGAGGAGTCTGGATGGACTGCTGTTTTAATGAAATATTGGTGGATAATTGCGTCATTCTTGCTTTTGGTGTTAGCTTCACTGACAGTATTGTTTGTGACTAAGAAGAAAAGGCAAAATGAAGTTGTTGATGTTAATCCAAGTGTTAGTTTTACAAGTGGTGTTAAGACAATGGCAAAGCCAGAGCCAAGTGAAGTGAAACCTATTGATCCTGCTCATATTGATAGTCTTAGAGCAAAAACGGTTGTAGGTGCAGTTGATACTCAAATTGGTAAAGGAATAATGGTTACTATACAAAAACCAAAATCTGATTTGATTGAGTGTGAAGCTGTGATTCAAGATACACTAACACTGGGCAAGTCTGCTGATTGTGATATTGTTATTGATGATGATCTTGTGTCGGACAAACAAATTCAAATATCATATCGTAATGGATTTGTTTATATTATGCCATTGGATTTGGATAGTGAGTCTTTTGTGAATGGTATGGAATTTAAAGTTGAACGACAATTAAAAAGCGGTGATTATATCAACGTTGGTAGCTGTTTAATTCAAGTAAAATATTAATAAAGGTAAATGATGGATATTGATAGAATATGCATGGCATGTATGAAAGAAAAGAATAGTAGTTTAATATGTAATCATTGTGGCTTTGACAGCAGCAGCTTTGTGTTGGAGCCATTATACCTTAAACCTAAAACCATACTTAATGGTAAGTATCTAGTTGGAAATGGAATTGGTAGTGGTGGGTTTGGAATTACTTATGTTGGACTTGATTTAAATCTGGATTTTAAGGTTGCTATTAAAGAATATATGCCGAGAAGTTTTGCTATAAGAAAGGCGCAACAGACAAATATTACTCCTTTATCTAATCAGGAACATGGAAAATATAATAAGGGTTTAAAAAAGTTTTTGGATGAAGCAAAAACCTTGGCTAAGTTTAATAGCAGTAACAATATTATTGGAGTTAGAGATTTCTTTACTGAAAATGGTACAGCATATATAGTGATGGATTTTCTTGAAGGGTGTGATTTGAGCTCATATGCAAAAACGCTTAGAAGACCATTGACATATGATGAAATTACGTCATTATTAGGACCATGTTTTGACGCACTTAATACCGTACACAGTAGTGGAGTGCTTCATAGAGATATTAGTCCTGATAATATATATATTACCAAGAATGGGCAACCGATTTTGATTGACTTTGGTGCGGCCAGACAGTTTATCAATCAAAATGATGGATTATCAATAATATTGAAACCAGGGTATGCACCAGAGGAACAATATAGAAGACAAGGAAAACAAGGACCATATACGGATGTCTATGCTCTTGGAGCAACAATTTATCATATGATGGTAGGTAAAACGCCACAAGACTCATTGGAACGTTTAGAGATGGATAGGTTGATTCCGCCATCAAATATGGGTGTAAATATTCCGTCAATAGCTGAAAAGGCATTGATGAAAGCTATGGCTGTCAGGTCAAAAGATAGATATCAAACAATAATGGAGTTTAAAAACGGTTTCTTTATTAAAAGCCAGTTGCAAACGGGAAAAAATATCCTTGCAAGAAGTGCTGGATATTTAGATGGAAAAGACAAAGAAACTAAAAATAAAAAGTACAAAAAAGATGTTTACTATAAGGAAATAAAAAATTTAACAAAACGATTATTGTTTAATATCAAGAGTATATTTAAGGGTGTACCAAATGCAAAATGTTCTGCTTATGACTTTAAAAGTAAGGCGAAATTCTTAATTGATAGTTTGTTTCAAAAGATTGATGGTTTGATTCAAAAGATTGATGGTTTATCTAGTGATAAATCAAGGCAATCTATCATATTGATACGAATATTAGTTTTATCAGTGTTCGGATTATGTTTTTTGTTGATAGTTGCTTTTATCAGTTTGTTTTTTGTTATTATATAAAATGGATTAAAAGTATGGTGAAAAAATTAGTGAGGTAGTAAAAATGAATTTAAATGATTTGTGTTTCGGATGTATAAAAGAAAAATGTGGACAAGAAATTTGTCCACATTGTGGGTATGATAATAATACACCTCCTGAGCTTCCGCAATATATTAAGCCAGGCACGATTTTAAGTGGTAAGTTTCTAGTCGGTAGAGGGCTGGGTCATGGCGGATTTGGTGTGACGTATTTGGGTTTTGATTTAAACCTTGATATTAAAGTTGCAATAAAAGAGTATCTTCCACAAACTCTTGCAACTAGAACACAAAACGAATCAACATTAACGGTTTTTTCTGGTGAAAGAGGAAAACAATTTCAGGATGGTATAAAAAAATTCTTGGATGAAGCAAAAACCGTTGCTAAGTTTAATAATCATAACAATATTGTAACCGTTAGAGATTTCTTTACAGAAAATGGAACTGCATATATGGTTATGGACTATATTGAGGGAGTTGACCTAAAAGATTATGTTCAAAATTTAGGTAGACCGCTTATGTTTGATGAAGCACTGGGTTTGTTGAATCCGATTATGGATGCGCTTCAAACCATTCATAATGCTGGACTTTTGCATAGAGATATTAGTCCAGATAATATTTTCATTACAAAAGAAGGAACGCCGATATTGCTTGATTTTGGTGCTGCAAGACAATTCTTAAATCAAGATGCAGGTCTTTCTGTTATCTTAAAACCAGGATATGCACCAGAGGAACAGTATAGGCGAAATGGTAATAGTGGTCCGTGGACGGATCTTTATGCGTTTGCTGCAACATTTTATCATGTGACTACTGGAAAAAGACCTATGGATTCTTTGGATAGGATGGAGCAAGATGGTCTGATTCCGCCATCAGCGTTAGGTGTTAATATAACAAGTAGCGGTGAAACTGCTTTGTTGAAAGCGTTGAGTATTAAAGGTGCTGATCGTTATCAATCCATGGCAGATTTCTTATATGCAATAAATATGGACAATAATGCAGGAAAAGTAGTTGGGGCTACTGCACCAGTTGCCAGTAATGTTAATTGGAATTCGCCTCAAAATAAAATACCTAAGTCTACAAATCAACCTTTTAAGGTTGATAAAAATAATGTAAGTAGTGATAAAAACAGGAGATCGGTATTATTCAAGATAGGCATAGTTGCTGCAAGCCTAGTAGGGGTGCTATTATTAGTTGTAATTATTTCTCTAATAGCTAATACTAATGATTCAGTTGAAACTGGCACAGTGGTTTTGGATCAAGTTAATAATGAGTCATCTGTTCAAGATAATCAATCTGAGCAAGCAACGAAAATTGAAGTTGTAGATCAAGATAATTCAAATCAAAATAATGATAGTGGTGGTCAAGGAAGCGTAGAAATTGAAGGTGGCGGAGCTAATGGTGGACCTAGCGAAGCTGCGGCTGCAAATGATAATACACCTGTTACGTTTGTTGATCCTGCCTTTGAAAGCATGATTAAACTTGCACTAAATAAGCAAGGAAACCTGACTGTTGCAGATCTTAGTGGTATAGAAACACTTCAAATAGTGGGCGATAAGTTTGTATGGATAAATAATGACACTACGGATAGCCTAGATTACTTTGGTGAAGATGGGTATACAGTTAATAATCTTGAGTATGTTAGCACTGGACAAATAAAGAGGGTTGATGATATTGTCAATTTTCCGAATTTGGAGAAGCTTGAAATCATATTCAATAATGTTGCAAATTTAGATGGTATGAAGTCAGCGCCACAGTTGATTTCTGCAGATTTTTCATATAATAAAATTACAGATATTTCACCGATATATGATGCACCAAAATTAAAAATGCTCGAGGTTGCTGGTAATGAATATACTGGAATAAGAGATGATGCTGAAATGATAGATATTTATGACACTCCATTTATGTTGATTAATCCATACAGATATTTAGTTAATATTTCGGCTGGTGCTGGGCATACACTTGGAGTTACAACTGATGGAAGAGTTATGTCGCAAGGAACGAAGACTTCAAATAAAAAGACCGAAGTAAATACTTGGGAATCTGTTTATATGGTGGCGGCTGGTGCTGATCACTCTGTTGCACTTTTGAATGATGGGACTTGTGTTGCAACTGGATCTAATAAGACGCATGGTCAATGCAATGTTCAAGCTTGGGTGGATATTGAATATGTAGCTGTTGGAGATACACATACTGTTGGAGTAAGGTCTAATGGAACATGCGTGGCTGTTGGACTTAATGATGAAGGTCAGTGTGATGTTGAAGATTGGACAGACATCATTATGGTTGTAGCAGGAGCAAAGCATACTGTTGGGTTGAAGAAGAATGGAAGTGTTGTTGCGACTGGTCATAATGGAAGCGGCAGATGTAATGTTGAAGACTGGTATGGGATACAATTTATTGCAGCAGGAAGTAAACATACATTGGGGCTTATGTATGATGGAACAGTGGTTGGAACTGGATGGAATGATAAGAACCAGCTTAATAAGCTAAGCCAATGGGAAAATGTTGTGTGTATTGCGGCAGGTACGAATTATAGCGTTGGTGTTACCTCGGATGGTGGAATGGTTCTTTCTGGAACTTTAAGTCAGAGGATTCCGAATCAAAAAAATGCTGAATATGTATATGGTGCGGCTAATAGTGCAGTTGTACTTTATCAAGATGGATCATTCGATGGATTTGGAGATAATACTTATGGACAAAACAACGTTAAGCAATGGCAAGGCATGATATTTAATTAAACTAAAATACAAGCAAACAAAATTTACCGTCACAATGTAATTAATCATTGCTGTGACGGTTTTTTTATTAACTATATGAAGAATGAAACAATATTAAATTAGACAATTTTTGATATGTTTTTGTATCTAGCCATAAAAGATATGGCATAATATAAAGACTATTTATGAATAACTCCAAATAATAGATAATTTATGTTGACATAATAATTCTTTATGCTACAATGTGTAAGGTGCTAAATGTGCGATTAAATATTTCGCAGGTTTAAGCAAGAGCAATTAAACGCTTTTTGAGGGTATCAAAAAGTCTATATGTCTATTTTGGGATATAGGAGAGCTTATCCAAAGCTTTTCTTACAATCAATATTACACGTGAATGCAAATGTCCAGATTTGGTTTTGAATTTTTTGTTAGAGCACAGATTATGCTCTATTCGCATGATAGGGTTGTCATATGACATATTTTGATTGCGACTATAAAAATTTTAAGGAGCAAATATTGGAAGAAGTAATGTTTAACGAACTCGGGCTATCTAACGAGGTTAATTTAGCGATCGAGGAAATGGGTTATAAGAACCCTACAAAGATTCAAGCACTTAGTATACCACTAATTTTAGATGGTAGAGATGTTATCGGACACTCTCAAACAGGAACAGGAAAGACGATGGCTTTTGGCTTGCCTGCTGTTGATTTGGTTAATGTAAAAGAAAGATCAACTCAAGTATTAGTGCTTTGTCCAACAAGAGAACTTGCATTGCAAGCGACAGTTGAGATGAAAAAAGCAGCAAAGTTTAAGCGAGGTCTAAATGTTGTCGCTATTTATGGTGGTGACCCGATTGATCGTCAAATTAAAGAATTAAAGCGTGGATCACAAATTGTTATCGGAACACCTGGTAGAATTATGGATCACATGCGTAGAAGAACACTGAAACTAGGCGGATTAAAGCTTGTTGTTTTAGACGAAGCTGATGAAATGCTAAACATGGGTTTCAGAGATGATATGGAAACAATCTTATCAGATGCACCTGCTGAAAGAACAACAGTTTTATATTCAGCAACAATGTCTAAAGAGATTATGAGATTGACAAAGAACTTTCAAACTGATGCAAAGCTTATAAAGTCTGGTGATAGAAACCTTACTGTATCAAGCATTGATCAATGGTATTGTAATATACCAAGAGAAAGAAAAACTGATGCTATTGCAAAGCTTTATCATGTACACAAGCCAAAAATGTCGTTGGTGTTTTGTAACACTAAGAGAATGGTTGACACTTTGGTTGAAAGACTTGGTGATATAAACATCAAAGCGGTTGCGCTTCATGGTGATCTTAATCAGACTGCTAGAAATAGAGTTATGCAAGCGTTTAGATCAGGAAAATTCTCAATGCTTGTTGCGACAGATGTTGCGGCTAGAGGTTTGGATGTAGATGGAGTAGAAATGGTATTTAACTATGATATTCCTGTTGATAATGAGTATTATGTACACAGAATCGGTCGTACTGGAAGAGCTGGACGTTCTGGTAAAGCTGTTACTTTTGTATCAGGTAGAAAGCAAAATGGTCAAATTAAGTATTTGGAAAAATATATCAAAACTAAGATTCCATTCAGAAGTCTTCCTTCTCAAAGAGAAGTAGAAAAGATTGAGCAGCAAGCTAAGATTGATTCAATCAGAGTTGAGCTTGATAATAAGGCTAATGAGAAGAATGTTAAAATCATTAGAGCTCTTATGGATGAAGGGTTTGATGCTGAGCAAATTGCAGCTACATTGCTGACAATGATGAACTCTAAGCCTCAAGCTAAAGAGCAAGATGCTGGTGACACTAGTGCATATAAAAACACTGGTGCTGAAAGCGGAATGGTTAGATTCTTTATCAACTTAGGTAAGAAAGATAGAGTTCAGCCAAAAGACTTTGTTGGATGTATTGCTGGTGAAGCTAAGATTCCTGGTTCTGAAATTGGAAAGATAGACATCTTCGAGCAATTCTCGTTTGTTGAAGTTCCTATGGATAGAGCAAACAAGGTTCACACTACTTTGGGTGGTATCACTTTAAAGGGTAGATCAATAAACATTGAGCCTGCTAAAGGTAGATAAAAAAACTATAAAAACACAAGGACTTAACTACTGAGATAGTGGCTAAGTCG